>Ga0210386_10000261_pt1 | contig 47267 bp, 40 predicted proteins | sample IncBWH32OmetaG_FD_160091 | JGI IMG/M metagenome (GOLD analysis project Ga0210386, IMG submission 160091) | Forest soil microbial communities from Barre Woods Harvard Forest LTER site, Petersham, Massachusetts, United States - Inc-BW-H-32-O ...
AGAAACTTCCACTTTCCACTTATAGTCCATATTGTAGTCCTACAACCCCTGCGTGGCCTTAACCACACAGGTTTGGGCTGTTCCGCGTTCGCTCGCCACTACTTGCGGAATCACTATTGTTTTCTCTTCCTCCGGGTACTTAGATGTTTCAGTTCTCCGGGTTAGCTCTTTCGTGGCACACCTTCAATGTGCCGGGTTCCCCCATTCAGAAATCCTCGGATATAACGGTTATTCGGCACCTTCCCGAGGCTTATCGCAGCCTATCACGTCTTTCATCGCCTATAAGATCCAAGGCATCCACCATACTCCCTTAAGTAACTTTCTTACTAAAATTTGTTTTACTATGATCTCTGTTGTAGATCATTGTTTTGTTTTCTAATTCAATATGTCAAAGAACATTTCGCCTATTGCTAGGAGATTGTGAATAATACCGGAATCGAACCGTGTGCCTTTTCTGGCCCCATCCCCTAAAGGGGCTCTGGAAGCCGGAACTGCTCTTACCATTGAGCTAATTTTCTATTATCTATTTCAAAGTACAATTTGGTACGTTCACCAAATTTTGTGGAGAATATCGGAGTCGAACCGATGACCCCCTGCTTGCAAAGCAGGTGCTCTAGCCAGCTGAGCTAATTCCCCTTGCTTTTACAAGGGAATCCTACTAACTGATGACCCTCCCGACGTTCACAGTCGGGATGCTCTATCCAGTTGAGCTAATTCCCCAATTTAAAGGTAGTCCCGGGCAGATTTGAACTGCCGACCCCTACATTATCAGTGTAGTGCTCTAACCAACTGAGCTACGGGACTGTGTTGCGGCTTTTGGCTATTTGCCATTAGCTGATAGCTCTTAGCTATAGTCCGGTGCCCTATGGTTACAGGGTTATCTCGCATTGGGAAAAATTAAAGAAGGAAGATAGCGGGACCAAACGAAATCAATTCGCTCTAAAAAGGAGGTATTCCAACCGCACCTTCCGGTACGGTTACCTTGTTACGACTTAGCCCCAGTCATTGGTTTTACCTTAGGCAACGTCTTGCGACAATCAACTTCAGGTACTCCCAACTTCCATGGCTTGACGGGCGGTGTGTACAAGGCCCGGGAACGTATTCACCGCGCCATTGCTGATGCGCGATTACTAGCGAATCCAACTTCAAGAGGTCGAATTGCAGACCTCTATCCGAACTGAGACCGAATTTAGAGATTAGCATCCTGTTACCAGGTAGCTGCCCATTGTTTCGGCCATTGTAGCACGTGTGTAGCCCTGGACGTAAGGGCCGTGATGACTTGACGTCGTCCCCACCTTCCTCACTGCTTACGCAGGCAGTTCCACTAGAGTCCCCGGCATTACCCGCTGGCAACTAATGGTAGGGGTTGCGCTCGTTACAGGACTTAACCCAACACCTCACGGCACGAGCTGACGACAGCCATGCAGCACCTAGTTTCGTGTCCTTTCGGAAAGCTCCCTTTCAGGAGCGGTCACTAACTTTCAAGCCCAGGTAAGGTTCCTCGCGTACCATCGAATTAAACCACATGCTCCTCCGCTTGTGCGGGCCCCCGTCAATTCCTTTGAGTTTCAATCTTGCGATCGTACTCCCCAGGTGGAATACTTAACGCTTTCGCTGTGACACATGCCCTAACGGGCATACATCTAGTATTCAACGTTTACGGCGTGGACTACCAGGGTATCTAATCCTGTTTGATCCCCACGCTTTCGTGCCTCAGTGTCAGTTACAGTTTTGTGAGCTGCCTTCGCAATTGGTGTTCTGTGTCATATCTAAGCATTTCACCGCTACACGACACATTCCACTCACATCAAATGTACTCAAGAATAACAGTATCAATGGCAGTTCTACAGTTAAGCTGCAGGTTTTCACCACTGACTTGTCATTCCACCTACGCACCCTTTAAACCCAGTGAATCCGGATAACGCTTGGATCCTCCGTATTACCGCGGCTGCTGGCACGGAGTTAGCCGATCCTTATTCTTACGGTACCATCAAACCCGGTAGAAACCAGGTATTTTTTCCCGTACAAAAGCAGTTTACAATCCATAGAACCTTCATCCTGCACGCGGCATGGCTGGTTCAGACTTGCGTCCATTGACCAATATTCCTTACTGCTGCCTCCCGTAGGAGTCGGGACCGTGTCTCAGTTCCCGTGTGGGGGTAAATCCTCTTAGAACCCCTACCCATCGTCGCCTTGGTGAGCCGTTACCTCGCCAACTAGCTAATGGGACGCATACTCATCCTTAACCGCCGGAGCTTTAATTGCAAAACGATGCCGTTTCGCAATGTTATGGTGTATTAATTCTGATTTCTCAAAGCTATTCACCAGTTAAGGGAAGATTGTATACGTGTTACGCACCCGTGCGCCGGTCGCCAGCATGTATTGCTACACCTGCTGCCCCTCGACTTGCATGTATTAGGCCTGCCGCTAGCGTTAATCCTGAGCCAGGATCAAACTCTCCATTGTGTGTTTGATCGTGTTCTGTTGTGTATTCCTACACTATACAGAAATTGACATTTTGACTAAGCTTCTCAACTTGTCTTTCAAAATAAAACTTGAAAGAGGCTGATGCCTATTATTTCTTTTTTCTCCAATACTTCAAAGAACTTTTTATTTCTATATAATAACCCTTGTTTTGCAAGGGAACTAATATACTTAAGAACGAAACCTTTTTTCTAAAAGGGGTGCAAAGATACACATTAATTTTAATATGCAAACTTTTTACCAACTTTTTTTATCGGCTTTCCATTTTATTTTCCGTTGCCCCTGGAAAGCTTGTTTGATAAGGTTTTAAAGAACGTTTTTTTAAATTGGGGTTGCAAATGTAGTATTCAATTTGATATACCAATACACTTCGCATCACAATTTAATAACGTTGCACGCAATTCACTGGTTATCACCAATATAATTTTACAACATTTTTGCTGATATTCATGTTTACAACCTTATTTCGGCTTTACAGCATGTATAACCGGCTTCTTTTCAATCTGCCATTGCTCGAGCCAGTAGGAACCCAACAAAGCCTTGTGTACTGTGAGTTTCAGCTCGAACTGGTTTTCTATATGCATGGCTCGCATATTCGCTATCAGGCCCGTCTGGCCCATGCTGGTTATTATATTTTGCCTGCTTTCAGTATGATAGTAAATAGTATTAGGTACCATCTCATCGCTTGTCCTGTGGCCTACTACAGTACTATCTATATTACAATGCAAGGTATCTGCAATGTTCTTTTTTGCTGCGTACACATTGTAATAATTGAATGGTATTAGCGCCATGCTTGCAATAGTCCACGAACCTATTGTTGTTACAAGCAAACATAACATAGCGTAAAACAGCCTGTCTGCAGGCTTTTGCATGCCTATATACTTCTCTTCAAATTTTCTGAAACGCAGAATAACTATTGCTGTACCTATTGCTATACCTACCAGATAGATGAGATATGTTGGGTAATTAATAACATCACTGTCCGTATCCTTATAAAACAGCACGGCAAGCACAAAAAGGCCGAGCACAATGTAATCGCGCACAACAAATAGTTTCGACGGCTTGTCTTTTTTCGTTTCTTCCATTCATTCAAAAATACTGAAATAATAATCTCACTGAAATGAAAAAGGCAGCCAATTGGCTGCCTTTTTCTATACGTATGCAGTTGTGCATTATTTCGCGTCTGCTTCCACAAGTTCTTTTTCTTGCTTGCTTTCCATGAGGCGTTGATATTCCTCCATAGAACCAACAATAAGCTTCTCGTAGTCGCGTAAACCGGTACCAGCAGGTATTAAGTGACCCACGATAACGTTTTCTTTCAAACCTTGCAGGTAATCCACCTTTCCACCAATTGCTGCTTCGTTAAGCACCCTTACAGTTTCCTGGAATGATGCAGCTGAGATAAAGCTTTCGGTTTGCAGTGATGCACGTGTAATACCTTGCAAAATAGGATTCGATGTAGCAGGAATAGCATCCCTGAACTGAATCTGGTTTTTACCTTCGCGTTTCAGGCGCATGTTCTCATCTCTGAGTTTACGTGCATTAACCAATTCGCTCACTTTATACAGAATGGTATCTCCTGCATCGGTAATTACCTTTTTGCCATACAGGTCATCATTTGCATTCATGAATTCCATCTTGGTAACCAATTGTCTTTCCAGGAATGTTGTATCACCCGGATCCTCAATTTCTACCTTTCTCATCATCTGGCGTACAATGGTTTCAAAATGCTTGTCATTGATCTTCACACCTTGCAAGCGGTATACTTCCTGAATTTCATTCACTAAGTATTCCTGAACAGCTGTAGGCCCTTTGATTGCCAATATATCGGCTGGTGTAATAGCACCATCAGATAATGGCTCACCGGTTTTCACAAAGTCATTTTCCTGTACCAATATGTGCTTAGAAAGAGGAACTAAATAAGTCTTCTTATTACCGTTCTTCGATTCTATCATAACCTCGCGGTTACCTCTCTTTATCTTACCAAATGATACAACGCCATCTATTTCACTTACTACAGCAGGGTTAGATGGGTTACGGGCTTCGAACAACTCTGTAACACGTGGCAAACCACCTGTAATATCACCAGACTTACCGGCAATACGAGGTATCTTAACCAATATCTGACCGGCTTCTACACTTGCACCATTTGAAATGGTAATGTGTGAACCAACAGGGATGTTATATGATTTTAGAGTATCTTTTCCTTTAATAACCTTAATGAGAGGGCTCTTGGTCTTATCTTTACTTTCAATAATAACCTTTTCCTTAAAGCCTGTTTGTTCATCAGATTCTTCACGGAAAGTAACACCTTCCTCAATATATTCAAATTCAACTTTACCAGAGAATTCAGAGATAATTACTGCATTGTACGGATCCCAATCGCAAAGCAATTGACCAGCCTTAACTGATTCTTTATTCTTGGTATATAATTGCGAACCATAAGGAATATTAGCTGTTGTAAGCACAAGGCCGGTATTCTTATCTACCACACGCAATTCAGCTGAACGGGAAATAACGGCTTCCACCTTTTTGCCATCAGCATCCTTACGGGTAACAGTTCTTACTTCTTCAATTTCTACAATACCATCATACTTAGCTTCAATTTTTGATGAAGCAGAAATGTTTGATGCTGTACCACCCACGTGGAATGTACGAAGTGTAAGCTGTGTACCTGGCTCACCAATTGACTGAGCTGCAATTACACCTACGGTTTCGCCACGTTGTACCATTCTACCGGTAGCAAGGTTACGGCCATAACATTTAGAGCAAACACCTGTTTTCATTTCGCAGGTAAGTACTGAACGTATTTCTACGCTTTCAATAGGCGAATTCTTTATCTGGTCTGCATGGAATTCTGTTATCTCCTGTCCTGACTCAACGATCAACTCGCCGGTAGTAGGATGATGAACATCATGCAAACTTGTTCTGCCTAATATCTTATCATATAATGTTTCAACAACTTCGTCATTCTTACGCAATGTTGCAGCCACAAGCCCACGTAGTGTACCGCAGTCAACACCGGTAATAATAACATCCTGAGATACGTCAACCAAACGACGTGTTAAGTAACCGGCATCTGCAGTTTTTAACGCTGTATCTGCCAATCCTTTACGTGCACCGTGTGTTGAAATGAAATACTCAAGAATTGAAAGTCCTTCTTTAAAGTTTGATATAACCGGGTTTTCCACAATTTCCTGCATGGTAGCACCCGATTTCTGAGGCTTAGCCATCAGACCGCGCATACCTGATAACTGGCGGATCTGTTCTTTAGAACCCCTCGCACCAGAATCTAACATCATGTAGATTGCGTTGAAACCTTGGCGGTCACCACTCAACTGGTCCATTACCTTTTTGGTAATTTTCGAGTTGGTGTGTGTCCAAATATCAATGATCTGGTTATACCTTTCATTGTTAGTAATGAAACCCATGTTATAGTTACTCATTACTTCCTCAATCTGTCCCTTAGCATCGTCAATCATCTTTTCCTTATCGGCAGGAACGATAACGTCGCCGAGACGGAATGATAAACCACCCTTGAACGCGTAGTAGTAACCAATGTCCTTCATATCATCCAGGAACTTGGCTGTTTTAGCCATACCTGCATGCTTAAGAACTTCAGCAATAATATCACGTAAGTTTTTCTTGGTCAATAGTTCATTGATAAAGCCCATTTCTTTAGGCACAACCTGGTTGAAAATAATTCTTCCAAGTGTTGTTTCAACAATCTTATCAACTAATTCATCTTTTACTTTTACAGGTGTCTTCACTCTTACGTTAGCGTGAAGTTCAACCTTCTTTTCGTTGTATGCTATAATAGCTTCTTCAGAAGAATAGAACACAAGGCCTTCACCCAATACTTTCTCTTCCTTAGTGCTCTTCTTCGACTTGGTTATGTAATACAAACCAAGCACCATGTCCTGAGAAGGAACGGTAATAGGAGCGCCGTTAGCAGGGTTAAGAATGTTGTGAGATGCAAGCATTAACAATTGTGCTTCTAACACAGCTGAGCTGCCTAATGGTAAGTGAACCGCCATTTGGTCACCGTCAAAGTCAGCGTTGAACGCTGTACATGTAAGCGGGTGCAATTGTATAGCCTTACCTTCTATAAGTTTTGGCTGGAACGCCTGGATCGAGAGACGGTGCAAGGTTGGAGCACGGTTTAACAATACAGGGTGTCCCTTAATTACGTTTTCTAAAATATCCCACACAGCTGCAACCTTACGGTCAACAAGCTTACGTGCAGATTTTACAGTTTTTACAATACCTCTTTCAATGATCTTGCAAACTACAAATGGTTTGAAAAGCTCAAGCGCTACGTCTTTTGGAAGACCACACTCATGCAGTTTCAATTCAGGACCTACAACAATTACCGAACGTGCAGAATAGTCAACACGTTTACCAAGTAAGTTCTGACGGAAACGACCTTGCTTACCTTTTAAGCTATCAGCAAGTGATTTAAGTGCGCGGTTCGATTCAGTTTTTGTAGCTGTAGATTTACGTGAGTTATCAAGTAATGCATCAACCGATTCCTGTAACATACGTTTTTCGTTACGTAAGATGATCTCAGGAGCTTTGATCTCGATAAGCCTCTTTAAACGATTGTTACGTATAATTACTCGACGGTATAAGTCATTCAGATCGGATGTTGCAAAACGGCCACCATCCAATAATACTAATGGACGAAGTTCCGGTGGAATAACAGGCAATACTTTAAGCACCATCCATTCCGGGCGGTTCTCAACGTGTGTGTTAGCCCTACGGAATGCTTCAACAACCTGAAGTCTCTTCAATGCTTCATTTTTACGTTGTTGCGCAGTTTCAGTATTTGCTTTGTAGCGAAGTTCATATGCAAGCGCTTCAAGGTTGATGCGCTTTAACAGATCATATAATGCTTCACCACCCATCTTGGCAATAAATTTGCCCGGGTCGTTATCATCTAAGTGTTGATTTTCTTTAGGAAGGGTGTCAAGTAATCTTAAATACTCGTCTTCGCTAAGGAAATCGTTCGCCTTGATACCTTCAGATTCTTTAATACCAGGTTGAATAACAATGTACTTTTCATAGTACACAACCATTTCAAGCTTTTTAGTAGAAAGACCAAGCAGGTAACCAATTTTACTTGGTAAAGAACGCACGTACCAAATGTGTGCAACAGGAACCACCAATGAAATGTGGCCCATACGCTCACGACGTACTTTCTTTTCTGTCACTTCAACACCGCAACGGTCACATATAATGCCTTTATAACGGATACGTTTGTATTTACCGCAATGACATTCCCAATCCTTGGTAGGACCAAAAATGCGTTCGCAGAACAAACCATCACGCTCCGGCTTATAGGTGCGGTAGTTTATAGTTTCAGGCTTTAACACTTCACCGTGTGAACGATTCAGTATCCTCTCTGACGAAGCGAGGCTGATCGTTACTTTAGTGAAGTTACTTCTTTGTTTTTGTTCTCTCGAAGAAGCCATATTGCGTTTTATTTTAGAGTGTTCCTAATTAATCCATTTTAATTTCAAGACCTAAGCCATGCAACTCATGCAACAACACGTTGAATGATTCCGGAATGCCCGGTGTTGGCAGTGCTTCTCCTTTCACGATAGCTTCGTAGCTCTTAGCTCTGCCTATCACATCATCCGCCTTAATGGTTAACATTTCCTGAAGGATATGAGATGCTCCGAATGCTTCCAGAGCCCACACTTCCATTTCACCAAAACGCTGACCACCAAATTGTGCTTTACCACCAAGAGGTTGTTGTGTAATGAGAGAGTACGGACCGATAGAACGTGCGTGCATCTTATCGTCAACCATGTGTGCCAGTTTCAGCATGTAAATAATACCTACTGTAGCCGGTTGGTCAAATGCTTCGCCTGTACCGCCATCACGTAAATAAGTGGTTCCAAATTCAGGTATACCTGCTTTGTTTGTCCACTCTGTGATCTGGTCTAATGTTGCACCATCAAAAATAGGGGTGGCAAATTTCACACCCAGTTTTTCTCCGGCCCAGGCCAATACAGTTTCGTATATCTGTCCAAGGTTCATACGTGAAGGTACACCGAGAGGGTTAAGAACGATATCTACCGGAGTCCCGTCTTCCAGGAACGGCATTTCTTCTTCCCTTACAATACGTGCAACAACACCTTTGTTACCGTGGCGTCCTGCCATCTTATCACCTACCTTCAACTTACGCTTTTGTGCTAAGTAAACTTTAGATATCTGGTTAACACCTGAAGGTAACTCGTCACCAACGGTGATGGTAAACTTCTGACGTTTGTTGATACCCAACAGTTCATTGTAAGCTAATGTGTAGTTATGAATGATCTGCTCAATAATTGTATTCTTATCCTTATCGTGTGTCCAACGTTTAGGATTAACTTCAAGGAAATTAACCTTCTCAAGGATCTTTTGTGTGTACTTAGTTCCCTTAGGAATAACTTCTTCTTTCAGGTTATTCAGAACACCATTTGATACTTTTCCGTTAAGCACAATGAACAACTTATCAACCAGTTTAGATTTAAGTTCAGCTGCTGCATGATCGTGTTCTTTGTCGATCTTTTCAATAACTGTCTTCTCGTCTAACTTGGTTTTCTTATCCTTTAAATATTTAGCGAATAACTTACGGTCAATAACCATACCCTCAACGCCTGATGGAACACGCAATGAAGCATCTTTCACATCGCCCGCCTTATCACCGAAGATAGCACGTAATAGCTTTTCTTCCGGAGAAGGATCGCTTTCGCCCTTAGGGGTTATTTTACCAATAAGAATATCACCTTCGTGTACTTCAACACCTACGCGTATAATACCTTTCTCATCGAGGTTCTTTGTAGCTTCCTCGCTTACGTTAGGGATATCCGGTGTAAGTTCTTCCGGTCCACGACGTGTGTCGCGCACTTCAAGTGCGTACTCGTCAATATGTATTGATGTAAATAAATCTTCACGTACTACGCGTTCAGAAATAACGATAGCATCCTCAAAGTTGTAGCCTTTCCATGGCATGAATGCCACTTTAAGGTTACGGCCCAATGAAAGTTCACCGTCCTTGGTTGCATAACCTTCGCAAAGTACTTGTCCTTTAGTTACCTTATCACCTTTCTTAACAATAGGGCGAAGTGTAACTGAAGTGCTTTGGTTGGTTTTTCTGAACTTGGTTAGTGTATACGCCTTAACATCGTCTTCAAAGCTCAAAAGTTTTTCGTCTTCTGTGCGGTTGTAACGTATAACTATTTCTCTTGCATCAACTCTTTCCACGGTACCTGTGCCTTCAGCAGAAACAAGTATCCTGGAATATTTAGCCACGCTTTCTTCAAGACCTGTACCTACTATAGGCGCTTCCGGTCTTAAAAGAGGAACTGCCTGGCGTTGCATGTTTGATCCCATCAATGCACGGTTAGCATCATCATGCTCAAGGAACGGAATGAGCGATGCAGCTATAGATGCAATTTGATTAGGTGCAACATCCATAAGTTGAACCTTATTCTTATCAACAATAGGGAAATCACCTTTCTGGCGAACCTTCACCTTTGCTTCTTCCAGCGTACCGTTTTGTGCAACCGGTGTATTTGAAGGAGCTATAATTTGATTGTCTTCTTCTTCTGCAGTCAGGTAGAATGGCTCCTTATTAGGATCTACTTTACCGTTTTCTACAGCATGGTAAGGGGTTTCGATAAACCCAAGAGGGTTGATCTTTGCAAATACGCACAGTGAAGAAATCAGACCGATGTTCGGACCTTCCGGTGTTTCAATCGGGCAAAGCCTTCCGTAGTGTGTGTAGTGTACGTCACGTACCTCAAAACCTGCTCTTTCTCGCGATAATCCGCCGGGACCAATTGCTGAAAGCCTACGCTTGTTAGTAATTTCAGATAACGGGTTGGTTTGATCAATAAACTGAGACAATTGGTTTGTACCAAAGAATGAATTGATAACAGAGGTCAATGATTTAGCATTGATAAGGTCAAGCGGGGTAAATACTTCGTTATCCCTCACGTTCATCCGTTCACGGATGGTTCTTGACATACGCGCTAAACCAACAGAGAACTGAGCATATAACTGCTCGCCTACTGTTCTTACACGCCTGTTACTTAAGTGGTCAATATCATCCACATCAGCATTTGAGTTGATAAGGGCGATAAGGTACTTAACAATAGCTATAATATCTTCACGGGTTAAAACCCTTGTTGTTTCAGGGGTTTGAAGACCTAATTTCTTATTTATACGGAAACGGCCTACTTCACCTAAATCATATCTCTTGTCAGAGAAGAACAACTTGTCGATGATACCACGTGCGGTTTCTTCATCAGGTGGTTCAGTGCTTCTTAACAGGTGATAGATAAAGTGAACCGCTTCTTTTGTAGAGTTGGTTGTATCTTTTTGTAATGTGCTGTAAATAATGGCATAATCAACCGACTTTTTGTCTTCCTTATGCAGGATGATATACTCAGCCTTTGAATTCAGGATACGCTCTATATGTTGTTCTTCGAGAATGGTTTCACGCTCTACAACAACCTCGTTACGCTCAATAGATACCACTTCACCGGTATCCTCATCCACGAAATCTTCTACCCATGTGCGCAATACCCTTGCAGCAAGCTTACGTCCAACTGCCTTTTCAAGAGCAGCTTTGCTAACCTTAATTTCATCAGCAAGGCCGAAAAGTTCAAGAATTTGCTTATCTGTTTCAAAACCGATAGCCCTGAACAGGGTTGTTACCGGCAATTTCTTTTTACGATCGATGTAAGCATAAAGTACATTGTTAATGTCTGTAGCAAACTCCATCCAAGCTCCCTTGAAAGGAATAATACGTGCAGAATATAACCTTGTTCCGTTCGGGTGACGGCTTTGGCCGAAGAACACACCTGGTGAACGGTGTAACTGAGATACAACTACACGCTCGGCGCCATTTATAATAAATGTACCGCGCGGTGTCATATATGGAACGGTACCTAAGTACACGTCCTGTATTATGGTTTCAAAATCTACGTGGTTAGGATCATTACAATACAGTTTCATCTTAGATTTAAGAGGAACGCTGTAGGTAAGACCTCTTTCAATACACTCATCCATAGTATAACGTGGAGGATCTACGAAATAATCGAGAAACTCGAGAACGAATACACTGCGGGCGTCGCTTATCGGAAAGTTCTCCATGAAAGCCTTGTACAAGCCTTCATTTTTACGGTTTTCAGAAGTTGTTTCTAACTGGAAAAAGTCCTTGAAGGACTGAACCTGTATATCGAGAAAATCTGGATAATCATACTGGAACCGGGTGGTTGAGAAATTGATACGCTGTTTTTTCTTGTTTGTAGCAGACATCATACAGAAGTATTAAAATGTTCGATAGCCCATAAAGCAAAGTGCTTTACAGTAACTACCTGGAGAAACTGTGAAAAAGAACGTGAATAGAACAAAGGGACAAGGTTGCCCTATTTTGGGCAACTTTGTCCGTATATGATATAGAAGAGATGTTACTTAACTTCAACTTCAGCTCCTGCTTCGATTAACTTAGCTTTAAGAGATTCAGCTTCTTCTTTAGAAACACCTTCTTTAACAGGCTTTGGAGCACCGTCAACCAGGTCTTTAGATTCCTTCAAGCCAAGGCCGGTAAGTTCTTTTACCACCTTCACAACTTGTAATTTAGCTTGTCCGCCACTCTTGAGGATTACATCAAAAGTTGACTTAGCAGGTGCAGCAGCACCACCGGCAGCAGCGCCGCCAGCTACAGCCACAGCAGCAGCTGCAGGCTCAATTCCGTGTTCGTCTTTTAATATTTTAGCTAATTCGTTGACTTCTTTTACTGTTAAGCCAACCAATTGTTCTGCGAATGCCTTTAAGTCTGCCATTGGTTTATTGTTTTTTGTTGTTTAGTAATTTTAAAAGGGGCGCAAAGATAGTTATTATTTTATTGCCCAGTGTGTTTTTGTTGGTATTTTTTCAAAAATTATTTCTCTTCCCTGTTTTCTAAGGTCTTTACTATGCCGCTAAGCTTGTTGCCACCTGATTGCAGAGCGCCAATAACGTTCTTAGCAGGCGATTGCAACAGTGCAATAATTTCGGCGATGAGTTCGTTCTTTGTCTTCAGAGAGCTTAATGCTTCTAACTGATCGTCTCCGATATAAATGCTTTCTTCTACAAATGCAGCCTTTAAAATAGGCCTGCTGTTCTCAATACGGAACTCCTTAATGATCCTTGCAGGGTCACTAGGTTGCTCGCCAAACATAAGTGCCGTGTTGCCTACAAGTGTTCCGTAAACAGGCTCTAATGCGTGTGCGTGTACTGATTTTTCCAAGGCTTTATGAAGAAGGGTATTTTTTACCACTCTCATTTCCACCTTCTTTTCGAAGCAAATTCTGCGAAGGTTATTCACCTTTACACCGGTTAGGGTAGAAGTATCTGCTAAATAGAAGCTCTTGGTCTCATTTAACTGAGCTGTAAGTTCTTCTATTATCTGGTTTTTTTCTTTTTTGTTCATGACCTGGTTTAATTAAACAGGATTAGTTACCGAATTGTTTGGTCTCTATCTCAATACTCGGACTCATAGTGCTCGACATAAACATACTGCGTATATATGCACCCTTGGAAGCGGATGGCCTTGCTTTTACTATGGTCTGAATAAATTCGTTTACGTTATCGGCAATCTTCTTTTCATCGAAAGATATTTTGCCTACTGCTACATGTACAATTCCGTCTTTATCGGCTTTGTATTCAATTTTACCGGCTTTAGCCTCGGTAACTGCTTTACCAACTTCCTGGGTTACAGTACCAATCTTAGGGTTTGGCATTAAACCACGTGGGCCTAATATTTTACCTAATGCACCAACTTTACCCATGGTTGCAGGTGTAGCAATAACTACGTCTACATCTGTCCAACCGGCTTTAATTTTAGTAATAAACTCGTCAAGGCCAACATAGTCAGCCCCTGCTGCCTTTGCTTCAGCTTCCTTGTCAGGAGTACAAAGCACAAGAATACGGGTTGTTTTACCTGTTCCGTGTGGAAGAGAAACAGTTCCTCTAACCATTTGGTTAGCTTGTTTCACATCAATACCAAGTCTAACGCTCATTTCAATAGATGCGTCGAACTTAGCAGTTGAGATCTTCTTTAATATTTTAGATGCCTCTTCAATAGGATAAGCCTTAGCTTGTTCATATTGCGTAAGTGCAGCTTTTCTCTTTTTCGATATTTTAGCCATGACCTTGGACGATTTATTTTATTACTTAATAACTTCAATACCCATACTTCTTGCAGTACCCGCAACCATTTGCATGGCTGACTCTACTTTAAAGCAATTCATATCGGCCATTTTATTTTCTGCAATCTTTTTAATTTGCTCCTGGGTGATCTTGCCGATCTTCTTCTTGTTCGATTCAGCAGAACCAGATTCAATTTTCAAAGCTTCCTTTATTTGTGATGCAACAGGTGGCTTTTTAATAATAAAGTCAAATGACTTATCAGAGTAAACGGTAATGATAACAGGTAATACTTTACCCATTTGGTCTTGTGTGCGAGCATTGAACTGCTTGCAAAACTCCATAATGTTTACACCCTTAGCACCTAATGCAGGACCGATTGGAGGAGCAGGGTTAGCTGCGCCGCCTTTTACCTGTAATTTTACTAGTCCTGATACTTCCTTAGCCATTTTATTTAGTTTTTAAAGTTTATAAAGTTTATAAAGTTTAAAGCTCTTTATGAACTTTCAGCTTTACGAACTTTCTACTCATTTAGCTTTCCTTTTTAACTTGCATATAGCTCAATTCGAGCGGGGTCTTTCTGCCAAATATCTTTACACTTACTTTTAAACGCTTCTTTTCATCATTAACCTCTTCAATGCTTCCAATAAAGCTGTTGAAAGGGCCATCAATAACTTTAATGGTTTCACCCACCATGAATTTGATGTTCATTTCAGCATCGCTTTCAGAAAGCTCATCTACCTTACCTAATATACGGTTAGCTTCAGCAGCACGTAACGGAACTGCCTCATCACCCCTTTTACCACCCAGGAAACCAATTACTCCCGGAATGCTTTTTAGTACGTGCGGAAGTTCACCTACCAAAGCTGCTTCAATAAGCACATAACCAGGGAAATAACTTCTTTCCTTGTTTATTTTCTTACCGTTCTTTATCTGAATATATTTTTCCATCGGTATAAGCACTTGAGAAATATATTGAGTGAGCTTAAGCCTGTTAATCTCCATTTCAATATGCTGCTTTACCTTTTTTTCTTTACCACTTACAGCCCTAAGCACATACCACTTCTTAACCATTGCATCGCTGCCGGTAGAAGTTTTAGGCGTTTGTACATTTTCAGTTGTCATTGTACTTAGTTTTATGCAATCATTTTATAGAAGGCGGTCATAATTTCACGAAAACCAAAATCCATTAAAAAAATAATTCCTGAGGTTATTAAAGATGCAACCAGCACCACCACAGCACTGCTTTGCAGTTCTGCCCAAGTAGGCCAGCTTACCTTCTTGGTAAGTTCCTCAGTTACTTCGTCTATGTATGTTCTTACGCTCATCTTTCTTTACTATTTGTGTGCACGGGTGGAGAGACTCGAACTCCCAGCCAACGGTTTTGGAGACCGCTACTCTACCAATTGAGCTACACCCGTTTAAAAAAGCGGGCATAAAACTTTTGCAGTTCCACGCCCGCCGGGAATAGCTTGTTACTTATTTTATAACTTCAGTTACCTGACCAGCACCTACTGTTCTGCCACCTTCACGGATAGCGAAACGTAAACCTTTGTCCATAGCTACCGGAACGATAAGCTTAACGCTCATGTTCACGTTATCGCCTGGCATAACCATTTCTCTTCCTTCAGGTAATTTAATTTCACCTGTAACGTCTGTTGTTCTGAAATAGAACTGAGGACGGTATTCGTTATGGAATGGAGTATGACGTCCACCTTCTTCCTTCTTCAATACATAAACCTCAGCCTTGAATTCAGTGTGTGGGGTAATTGATCCTGGCTTAGCCACAACCATACCTCTCCATACGTCTGTTTTTTCAATACCACGTAATAAAAGACCAACGTTATCGCCGGCTTCACCACGATCTAAGGTTTTACGGAACATTTCAACACCTGTAACAGTGCTCTTAACACTTGCTTCACGCATTCCAACTATTTCAACTTCCTCGCCGGTGTTTACAACGCCACGCTCAATACGGCCGGTAACTACTGTACCACGACCTGTAATGGTGAAAACGTCTTCAACTGACATAAGGAAAGGCTTGTCAACTTCACGGGTTGGGATTGGAATGTAGTTATCTACTGCATCCATCAGTTGCATAACTGATTCTTCACCCTTAGGGTCGCCGTTCAATGCACCAAGTGCTGAACCACGTATAACCGGAATTTTATTTCCATCAAATTGGTAGAAACTCAAAAGTTCGCGGATTTCTACTTCAACTAAGTCAAGTAATTCAGGATCTTCAACCATGTCAACCTTGTTCATGAACACAACAAGATTTGGCACACCTACCTGGCGAGCCAAAAGAATATGTTCACGGGTTTGTGGCATAGGACCATCGGTAGCAGCAACAACCAAAATACCGCCATCCATCTGCGCAGCGCCTGTAACCATGTTTTTTACATAGTCAGCGTGACCAGGGCAGTCAACGTGAGCATAGTGCCTGTTTGCTGTTTCATATTCTACGTGAGAAGTATTGATAGTGATACCCCTTTCTTTTTCTTCAGGAGCATTATCAATAGTATCAAAACCACGCGCTTCGCAAAATCCTTTCTTAGCAAGAACTGTTGTGATTGCAGCGGTTAATGTTGTTTTACCATGGTCAATGTGACCAATAGTTCCGATGTTTACGTGAGGTTTTGTACGCTCGAATTTACCCTTTGCCATATTGCTTAATTTTTGAATGTTGGTTTACTTGCTATTTTATTAATTTATTTTTTGGGGGTGCAAAGATAAGAAAAATTATAATAGGATTACCTATGTACCTCAATTTTTTTAAAACTACTTTTTTAGAGCCAACTACGGGATTTGAACCCGTGACCTCGTCCTTACCAAGGACGCGCTCTACCAACTGAGCTAAGTCGGCCTAAAAATAAAGCAAATCACCACGCTTTGATGATTTTATACTGTTATTCTGCAAAAACACGTCTTTTTAACGTGTTTTTGCAGTAACAGAGCGGAAGACGGGGCTCGAACCCGCCACCCTCAGCTTGGAAGGCTGATGCTCTACCAAATGAGCTACTTCCGCTTAGTTTTTAACAATTTACCGGCCAAAGGTAATTTAAAACCCTTACGTGGGGAAAGAAGGATTCGAACCTTCGAAGTCATTACAACAACAGATTTACAGTCTGTCCCATTTGGCCACTCTGGTATTTCCCCGAAATATGCTTGCCTAAGACCCTAAATAGAGCCAGCGATGGGACTCGAACCCGCGACCTACTGATTACAAATCAGTTGCTCTAGCCAGCTGAGCTACGCCGGCAATACATATTTATTAAGTTTTCCTTAAAACACCTATTACAAAGAACTTTTCTTTCTTTAAAATCAGGCTGCAAAAGGCAATTGATTTTTAAAAAAGGAGCGCAAATTTATAAAAGTTTTTATTCTGTGGGCGTTCTTTTTTTAAAAGCAGGTAAGTTTTTTATGTCCGCCGGATATAGAAAAACTGTTTCACGAATTGAATTTTACTGCCATAATGCACACATCGTCCGTTTGTGAATTGTTGCCCTTCCATTGCTCAAAGGCGGTTTCAAGTATGTTTTTTTGCTCATTCACTCCTTTGCCATCAAATGATGCAAGCATCTCACGGAATTTCTTCCTGGTAAGTTTTTTATCAGCACTTCCACCAAACTGATCGGTATAGCCATCGCTTGTAAGATAAATGGTATCTCCTTTTTGCAGTTTAATGGTATTCGTATAAAATGGTGTCTCCATTTTATCTTCCATATAGCCTATCGGTTGTTTATCCGGTAATATTTCAAATAGTTTCCCTTCATGCTCTTTTATCCGTATGTTTTCTTCAGGCCCATCTATTTTACCCTGTCTTATTATGTATAAAGGATTGTTGGCACCGGCATATTGCAGTTCATTCCTGTCCTTATCCCACACGCACAGACAAATATCCATACCGTCGCGTGTTACGTATTGCTGGCCTTTTTGCTGTAATGTTTTAATAAGGTCGGTCCTTAGCTTATCTAATATTTTGCCGGCATGCATCAACTTATTTTCAATAACTACTTCATTCAGCAAACTATTTCCTATCATACTCATAAATGCACCCGGCACCCCATGCCCGGTACAATCAGCAACTGTAAAAACAACCTTATTCCCATTTGAATAACACCAATAAAAATCGCCGCTTACTACATCACGCGGTTTAAATAAAACAAAGTTCTCTCCAAGAGCCTCCTGCATATAATCCGCTGTAGTGAGTATAGCTGTTTGAATTCTTTTTGCATAATTTATACTGTCCGTTATATCTTTGTTCTTCTCTTCGATTATTTTATTTTTTTCTTCAAGTAACATATTTGCCTTGTGCTTATCTCTGTATCCGCGGTAAATAAAAAATGCCAGACCTATAACCAATAGTAACCCTACAGCAATGGCGGAGGTAATAATTTTTTGCCTGTTCACACTTAATGCAAGTATCTGGTTCTCTTTTTCTTTTTTCTCCGTGTCGTACTTCACCTGCATATCATTTATCTGCTTTGCACTCTCTTCGCTAAAAATTGAATCTTTAATATTCAGCAATGCTGTTTTATTTTCAAACGCTTTTTTAAAGTCACCCTGTTTGCCATATCCCTCTGCCAGAAAGCTGTATGCTTGCGCGATCAGGTCCTTTGCATCGATCTGCCGTGCAAGTTGCAGGCTTTGTTCAGTGTATCCAATTCCTTTATCTGTCTCTCCTTTCAGGTTATATACGTTTCCAATATTGCCGTAACACATGGCTATATCAGCCTTACTGCTTAAGCCATTGTATAAACCCAGTGCCCGCTCATAATAATCTGCGGCCTTATCATATTCCTTCATAGCAACATACACACTTCCGATATTGTTTTCAATGTCCGCCTTATTACGTGTAGCATGTAGCGTATCGTAAATATTTACCGCCTGCATATAATATTCCAATGCATGGCTATAATCTTTCGTATCAAAATAAATATTGCCCCTGTTATTTAATGCAGTTGCCACAAGAAATTTATCGCCTGCCTCATTACTTGCTTCTATTTCTTTGGCAGAGTATTCCAACGCCTTCGTGTAATTCTTCATGGTTTCTCGATAGAAACTATTCAGCCTGTCATATATCTCTATCAGGCCCCTGTTGTTTTTTGTTCTTTCAAAAATATCCAGCGCATTCAGGAATTCGTGTAACGCATTTTCATTATCGCCTTTCAACTGATCATATGCACCTAAGCTAAGGTGTGCGTATGCTTCACCGCTCGCATATTTATGTTTTTGAGATATTTCAATTGCCTGCCTGGCACTGATTTGCGCCTGTTCATTAGCAGCGCCTTCACTATTATAAAACCAGGCAATTCTGTTCAGCAACTTAACCTTTACTGTGTCATCCGTCTCGCTATTACATTTTTCTTTCAGCGAATCGATATACGACATCGGAGCAGCAGATGCTCCAAAACAAAACAATGATAAAATAATGATGATGAGCTGGGTACGTTTTACCATATTAACAACAAATCTAAAAAAACTCCGGCAGGCATAAAAAAAGCGAGGGAGGCCTCGCTTGATAGATACCTTTAAACAACCTTAAGTTCAATTACACCCTTTTAGGAGCAGTAGGGATAGGTGGAAGCGGCTCTGTAGTGGTTGGCGGAGGGTTGCTTGTTGTTTTTATAGTTCCTGTTCCCATAATATTGTTGGTTATTTGGTTACTAGCATTACCCTACAAATATAAAATATTTGCCAAGTAATTAGTATAACATTCCTATTTTTGAATACAATTATACTATGCAAGCAAATTCTATCATACGCCCGGCTTTTCTTAAAGAAGGAGATACTATTGGTATTGTGGCACCAGCCCGCAAAATATCGGCCGAAGAACTTGCACCCGCAATTGCCATTTTAGAGAACTGGGGATTAACTGTTAAACTGGGGCGGAACATTTTTGCAGCGCAGAACCAGTTTGCCGGCAGCGATAAACAAAGGGCGGTAGATTACCAGGATATGCTGGATGATAAAAATGTGAAAGCTATTTTATCTGCCCGCGGAGGGTATGGTGCCGTTCGTATTATTGACAAATTAAATTTTACATTATTTAAAAAGAACCCGAAGTGGATAATAGGCTACAGTGATGTAACTGTAATGCATAGTCATGTACATACTAACTTTGGTACTGAAACACTGCATGCAACAATGCCTGTTAATTTTAATAAAGATGCTGAATCAATAAAGCTTCTTGAAAAAGCATTGTTCGGAAAAGATTTAAATTATACTACAGCCTGGCATAAACATAATAAAACGGGCACCGGCAAAGGCGTTTTGGTGGGTGGTAACCTTTCATTATTATATGCACTGGCAGGTACCCCATCCGATATCGAAACAAAAGGCAAAATACTTTTTCTTGAGGACCTTGATGAATACCTGTATCATGTTGACAGAATGATGATGCAATTAAAACGTTCCGGTAAGCTTGCAGGACTTAAAGGCTTAGTTGTAGGTGATCTGTCAGAAATGAAAGATAATGCAATACCATTTGGTAAAACAACTGAAGAAATAATACTTGATGCTGTTCAGGAATATAAGTATCCTGTTTGCTTTGGCTTTCCGGCCGGACACGGAGCCAAGAATTATCCGCTTTTCTTAGGCCGGCAGGTTGAACTTTCAGTAAAAGAAAAAACCTCCCTCAAGTTTCTTTGAGAGAGGTTCTTTTATAATAAACAAAAAATTATTTTCCGTCGTCTTTCCTGTCTACTTTATTGTAGCCAGAAGGAATTGCAAAAGTACCATCTGATACAGTACCTGCTTTAACGAGAGTAGCTTTCATAGAACCTTTTGGTGCACCAGACATATCTGTTTCTGTTGCTTCCATTGGGAACATACCAGCAGTTTTAGGAATTGCCTTATAATATTCAGAAAACTTATCCTTACGGTTAAGAATATCCATCATAGGAACAAAAAAATCAAAGCCACCCGTTGCAACCCAGAAGGAAACTTTAAGTCCTTCCTCTGCGTCTTCTACAACAATTTCCTCGCATTTGTAGCCATTAATAGTTTTTGTTTTTCCCGTTTTATTAACCTTAGGTGTACCTGCTGGTTTTACCGGAGCAGGAGAAGGTTGATCAAAATATGTATGACGGAAAGGAGCGCTTAATGCGGTGGTTTTCTTTGTGCTTAGATCGATCAAAAAATAACCTTGGTCGTTGTTTGTCTTAGGATCAGTATTGGTAATCTTAATGTGATTACCCTTTACATAGTAAAAGTAATAGGTAGTGTCAACATTGTTGTACATCCAGAAATCTATCTGGCCTTCAAAAGGTTTTTGTCCAAATGCCATGCCTGCAAAAAGCATGAGAGCAGCTGAAATGGAAAGTAATTTTTTCATGTTTGGTTTATTTTTTTACCGGTTATAGTGCACTAAATTAGTTTTTTTTTACAATATCCATACAATCAGGCTAAAAGCAATACCTATATTCGCAATATGAACGACAAACAGAAAACCGGAACCGAAGGTGAATCAAGGGCTGCAGAGCACTTACGAAACTTAGGTTACGAAGTTTTGGAAACCAATTGGAGATTTGGCCAGGAAGAAATAGATATAATTGCGCGCGATAAAGATTTCTTAGTAGTGGCCGAAGTAAAAACCCGTTCAACCAATTATTTTGGCGAACCCGAAGCATTTGTAAACAAACAAAAACAAAGGCATTTAATTAAAGCCGCCGGAGCATATATTGATAAACACAATTTGAATTTAGAGGTCCGGTTTGATATTGTTTCTGTTCTTAAATCGGGCGATAACTATAAAGTTCAGCATATTCCTAACGCATTTTATCCATTAGTAAAGTAACCTATGTCACAATATCTTTTACCCTTGCACATCATATTTGTAGTAACCTGGTTTGCAGGTTTATTTTACATAGTGCGTTTATTCGTATACCATACCGAAGCTGAAAAAAAAGCTGAGCCTGAAAAAAGCATTTTGCAGGCGCAATATAAAATTATGGAACGCCGCCTGTGGTATGGCATTACATGGCCTTCAGCAATTTTGACCTATGTATTTGGCTTTTCACTTATTTACCATTTGTATGGTATGAACATTCCGGCATGGCTGCTTATAAAACTGTGCTTTGTATTTGGTTTAACACTTTATCAATTACAAAACCAGGTAATATTCAGCAAACTGCAGAAAAATAACATAACATGGTCATCGGGCCAACTGCGTATGTGGAATGAACTGGCAACAATATTTTTAGTGTCTATTGTATTTATAGTAACCATGCAGGATAAGCTAAGCTGGATGTGGGGCGTTATCGGTATTCTGCTTTTTGGATTTATGATGTGGGGCGCAATTGCCATATATAAAAGAGCTAGAGAAAAAAAGGAAAAGAAATAAAAACAGATCGCCACTAAGGCACCAAGACACTAAGACCCACAAAGAAATTCTTAGTGAAACTTCGAGCCTTAGTGTCTTTGTGGCAGAAAAATATTTATGAAGTAGTTAACTTTTATTTATGAACGAGAAACCTTATGTAGTAGTAGGTGCAGGGCTTGTAGGCTCACTGCTTTCTATTTATCTTTCAAAACGCGGATACAAAGTAGAAGTATTTGAACGCCGCGATGATCTGCGTAAAGCAAAGATATCGGTTGGAAAATCGATCAACCTGGCATTAAGTGATCGTGGCTGGAAAGGCTTGCAAGGTGTAGGCATTGCTGATGAAATACGAAAGATTGCCATACCCATGCATGGGCGCATGGTTCACGATAAAGAAGGTAAGACTGCTTTTCACGCCTATGGAAAGCAAGGACAGGCAATCTATTCTGTATCGCGTGGCGGGCTTAATTGCCTGCTGATGGACCTTGCTGAAAAACATGGAAGCAAAATTCATTTTAACCAGCGTTGCAAGGATATTAATTTGAAAGATGCTACAGTAACGCTTGAAGATTTTATTTCAAAAAAAGAAAGTCATATTGCTGCAACACGCATTTTCAGTACCGATGGGGCTTTTTCGGCCGGGCGGTTGCAATTGCAATTATCAACCGATAGGTTTGAATATTCACAGCATTACCTCAATTACGGATACAAAGAATTGGTAATACCACCAACAAAAGATGGTGGCTTTGCCATGGAAAAAGAATGCCTGCATATTTGGGCACGTGGTACATATATGATGATTGCCTTACCTAACATTGATGGTAGTTTCACTTGTACATTATTCTTTCCGTTTGAAGGGAAAGAATCATTTGCTGCATTAACCGATCGTGATAAAGTGAGTAAGTTTTTCAAAGAAGTTTTTCCTGATGCGGCGCCATTAATGCCAACATTGTTAGATGATTTTTTCAATAATCCTACTTCATCATTAGTTACTGTAAAGTGTTATCCATGGTCATACTCCGATAAATTATTATTGCTTGGCGATGCTGCACATGCTATTGTGCCTTTCTTCGGGCAGGGTATGAATTGTGGCTTTGAAGATTGCACTGTATTTGAAAAATTGCTCGACGCACATCTTGGAAATGGCAGTGAAGAGAACTGGAAGAAAATATTTGATGAAACGCAAAAAGCCCGCAAGCCCAATTCCGATGCTATTGCTGACCTTGCCGTTGCCAACTTTATTGAAATGCGCGACCTGGTTACCCACCCCGATTTTATTTTACAAAAGAAAATTGAAGCGCACTTCAGTTCGCTACACCCTGATATGTGGATACCACTTTATGGTATGGTAACCTTTACCGATCTACCCTATAGCCATGCATTGAAACAAGGGCAAAAGCAAGATGCCATTATGAAAAAAGTTTTGGCTTCACCTGATATAGAATCTAAGTGGAACTCTGCTGATGTAGAACAAATGATGATGAAGTTGGTGAAGGAGAGTTAAATTATTCAATAACCAATTTTCCGCTCGAAACAAACTTGCCCATATCAGTTACTATTCTGTAAAAATACAGACCTGTAGCTTTGCCCGTCAAAGAAACCTGCGTATTTCCTGAATGCAATAAAGAGGTATAAACCACTTGCCCCATATTGTTATATATTACCACATTACATTTGGTTTGACCACTATTTAACAAAATTGTAAACTCCCCGTTATTAGGATCAGGAAACACTTTAGCAGATGATACAGTTACAATGTTAGTTACAGATGTGGGAGTTGATGTAAATACATTCTGAGTTGTGTCAGTAATCACCGGTGCATTGTAATCAAAATAAATATATCCGGTATTATTAATCACTGTTCCATCCGGCAAGCCAACCTTAGGTTTAATGCGGTATTGCATAAAACCACTGGATCCGCCTTGATTTCCAATACTGTCTGGCAAATTAATATCAGGAAAGTTAACGGTTAGCACATTATTAATTACATGTACATTATTTGCATGGCTGTAACTAATAAGTTGAAATGTTTTAACATCCAGGTTATGGTCTAAACTGTCAACTATTGCGATATTATGCGCTGAAGCACTGCCGGTATTCTGGAAGTGAATAGCATAGGTAAACCAATTATTATAACCGGGCGCTACATACACAGGGTAAGTAGTTTTAATATTCGGGTCGTGAGAATTTACTACTGAAGTACAATAATGATATGTATTGTTAGCAGGATTATTATCAGCAAAAGGAGTGACAGTTACGCTTATGCAAATGGAATCATATGCCGTAGCAGTTGTGTCAGTTCTCAATATTAAATTAAATGCTTTTCTATTATTTATTGCACCAAAATCTGCAATGGTATATTTGAACATATTACCCGCAATTGAAGTTGGAGTCAGTGCCCCTGCTGCTGGCCCGATATAAGTTACAGGGCCCGAAATACTAATCTGAACTGTACCGCTATCTCCTTTAGCACAATTAAGATTATACCATTGCGACATATCACCGGCAACAACATTCAAACTGTCTTCCATACCCGGAAATACTAAACCGTTCATCATTACTGACTGTACCCCCACATCAAATCCCGATTTGCAGGTAAGTGAGAAATTAACATTCGAATCGATACTTGTAAATGTCACCAATGAATCGATACCCGGATGCGCACATTGCAAGAGAAAAGGCATTCCAATTGTATCTATAGCAACACTAAACGTTCCCGCGGAATCTGCAAAACTATAAACACCATTAATAGCCGTATATGTTTGGTTTAATAAGGCACTCGAAGTGTTATATAATTGCATATGGATATTCGTCAGGTTCTGATCCGCACTGTCTTTGCTACAATTGCTGTCCATATCTCTGTAAACAAATCCAACTATACCCTCGGCTTGAGAACAACCATTTGGATTTCCAATTGAACACAAAGGAAGTGCCAATACAGCCTTACTCATACCCGGAATATAATTGGGAAGGCAGGTTAAGGGGTTTGCTGAAATGTCAAAATTTACAGAATCGGTTAGTGAATTAGGTAGTGGCGGGAGGCAATAAATATTATTGTTATTGCACCATAATAAACTAAGCCCGGCAGGCAGTGCAGGCAATGTGGTCAATTGATTCCCGGAACAAGTTATTTCAGATATACCGGCAGGTAAAGAAGGAATGCTGGTTAATTGGTTTCCAGTGCAGAACAGAACAGTAAGCGTATTAGGTAAATTTGGAAGACTGGTTAGCTGGTTATCTGCGCAATCTAAAGTCCCCATTTTTCCTGGCAAAGCGGGAAGACTGGTTAATTGGTTATCCTGACACTGTAATACATTCAAAACTCCAGGCAGGGATGGAATAGTTGTAAGGTTATCATTATAAACTTCCAATACATTTAAAGAATCGTCTAAAGCAGGAAGATTTGTAAGATTATTATTACCGCAACGTAAATCAGTAAGCATGCTCGGCAGGGTTGGTATTGTGGTTATTTGATTATTACTACAGTCTAAATAATTTAGCCCTGCAGGCAAAGCAGGTAGGCTTGTAAGCATATTACCATTGCAATCCAGGTAATTTAATCCTGCGGGCAAAGTTGGGATACTCGTTAGTTTATTACCATAGCATTTCAAAATCCCTAGTCCACTGGCTAAAGAGGGCAAACTCGTTAACTGATTATTACCGCAGGCCAGGTATTCCAGAGTATTAGGCAAAGGAGGCAGGCTTGCTACTTTATTAGAGTCTATGGAAGGAGAACCATTACCAAAATCAAGTGATCCTAGAGAAGTAAAGTATTGAATACCTGTTAAATCCTTGATCCCCAGATTTTCAATATTTATATACGTCAGGTTCTTTACTGCAGCGTTTGATGTATCCATCTGGTTGCCATTCATTGCTACTGAAATGCCTGCAGCCGTATCCAGGTAAGCAGCAAATTGTGCATCAGGTATTGTAACATACTGTGCTGATGCATTGAAAAATGCGAAAGAAAAGCTTACTGCGATTATAAATTTGTACATGTTTTTCAAAGTGGGTTTGATTGGTTAAAGTAAAATTATGCAAAATTCTGCAAATAAGCAAGTTAACGCTTTTTCATATGATAATTTTTCCATTTTAATCATAATTCTATATTTGCCTAAGATTAATCTCCCTGAAATATGAAAAAACTGCAAAGACTTGTCTTTATGTGTATCATTTTATTTTCTACAAATAAATTAATGGCACAGGCGTTCGATGATGGTAAAAACTTAGTCTCGGTAGGCTTTGGTTTTCCGGCAACCACCTACATAACAGAAACCCTGCCCGATTACCAGAACGACCAGAATTATGACTACAAGAATTACGGCACTATTGTGTTGAAATACGAACATGGCTTTATGAAATATTTTGGTGTAGGGCTTAACCTTGAATATTCTGCAGCTAATGTTAGTTACGATTATCAGCAACCACGGGCATTTAATACCGATACTACCTACACCCAGACTATTAAAAGTAGTGTTATAGGAGCATATTTACGGTTAAACGGCCACTACCCTATTGGCGATCACCTGGATATTTATGCAGGCTTTGGCCTTGGTTATTTATACCAGATAAATAATTACAGTACCAACGACCCTAATCCTAATGATAAGATTGGCACAAATTCTAAAACACAATCCCTTCAATTTGAATCTCAGTTTACCTTAGGAGTAAGATACATGATCAAACCACATTTTGGTTTGTTCGGTGAAGTTGGCTGGGCATCCACTGCCGTTAACATGGGTATTACTTTCGGCTTCTAGTTCTCGGTACCCACACTTAGCTTCCATTCCCTCACGGGGATGACTAATGAGATTACACGAACTCCACTGCACCCTCTGCTATGTGGAGGGAAACAAAAAAATATCACATTTGTGGTATGAAGGAATTAGAAGAACTGGAAAGGGAAGCCAGAAAGCTTGAACCTACAGTTGAAGAAAGAAAAACAGTACGCGAAGGAGTAGTTAACTACACCGAGCGTTTTATAAACGATATAGAAACCATACCCGCCTTTGAAGGTGAGCGCAAAGCCAGCGAAGTATTTTTAAACTCGCCTGTAAGCGAGGAACCTATGGCCCTGCCGCAGGTGCTGAGCATGCTCGAAAAAGGGCTCGACGAACCGGGGCTTAATCCTGCATCGGGCGGACACCTGGGCTATATACCCGGCGGTGGAATTTACTACAGCGCACTTGGCGATTATTGGGCCGATATTACCAACCGCTATGCCGGTATATTTTTTGCCGGCCCGGGTGCGGTACGTATGGAGAATATGCTTATAAAATGGACTGCCGAACTAGCAGGTTACCCGAAAACCGCTGTCGGAAATCTTACCAGTGGAGGCAGCATTGCAAACCTGTCTGCTATAGTAACCGCCCGCGACAGTAAGAAAATAACGTCTGATAAAATTAAAAAGGCGGTAATATATTTAAGTGCCGAGGTGCACCATTGTGTATTCAAGGCCATCCGTATTGCAGGCTTGGGTGAGTGCATTGTGCGCCATCTGCCGCTCGACGATTGTTACCGCATTAAAGCACAGGAGCTTGAAAGCATTATTGCCACTGACAAACAACAAGGGCTCATTCCCTTTTTAGTGGTGGCATCGGCCGGTACTACCGACACTGGTTCAGTTGATCCATTAAAGCCTATTGGCGAAATTGCTGCAAAGCACAAGCTTTGGTTTCATGTGGATGCTGCCTACGGTGGTTACTTTCTGCTCACTGAGCATGGCAAAAAAGTATTAAAGGGCATTGAGCTTTCCGATTCTTTTGCTATTGATCCGCATAAGAGTCTTTTTCTGCCATACGGATTGGGGATGATTATTGTAAAGGATAAAGCGGCTTTATATAATTCACATTATTACCAGGCTAATTATATGCAGGACACACTTGGTGCTAATGAAGAAGTATCGCCAGCCGACCTGTCGCCGGAGCTTACCAAGCACTTTCGCGGACTGCGCTTGTGGTTGCCTTTAAAATTATTGGGATTAAAACCCTTCCGTGCTGCCCTCAACGAAAAACTTTTGCTGGCACGTTATTTTTATGATGAAATACAGAAATTAGGTTTTGAAGTTGGTCCATATCCTGAGCTTTCGGTGGTTACCTACCGTTATGTACCTAAAACAGGTGATGCCAATGCGTTTAATAAATGGCTCATGGAAGAAGTACAGAAAGATGGACGTGTATTTATTTCATCTACCATGCTTGATGGTAAGTTTATGTTGCGTTTGGCCGTGCTTAGTTTCCGCACACATAAAAGCACTATAGATATATTGTTAGAACAGTTGCGCAGTTTGACCGGCGATAAATAATAGATGAATAATTGTAATAAATACAAAAAGTATTTGGGCGTTCCCCTACGGGTCGGGCTATCCGCTGCAAATCCTCGCTGCGCTGTGGGCTTTACGCTACTATCCCTAACGCAGAGCTACGTGTTATTTGACTTGCATTGTTCCTGAAATAGGTAAAAGGTGGGCGCGGGTTAGCTGCGAGTGATGCGAGTTTAGGGAACTCTGGCAAGCAGGGAGCAAGAGCCGCCCCAAGAAATGAGTATTAAGATATTGATAGATAAAATGAGTTACAAGTACAAAGACGGCATAGAGACGGAGCGCCTCATTACACGTTTTCTGACTCTGGAAGATGCGGAAGTGTGGAAAAACTTTTTTGAAGATAAAGAAGCAATAAAGTATTTGAATCTTCAGGGAGTAATTGATCCTACACAATTGGCAAAGAACTGGATGGAAAGAACGCAATGGCGCTACTCAGTCAACAAACTGGGTTTTCAGGCGGTATTGTTAAAGGAGACAAAAGAACTGATTGGTATTTGCGGATTGCTTTTGCAAGACGTGAATGGTGAAGAAATGGTAGAGATCGGCTATCACTTTATTCGGAAACATTGGGGAAATGGCTATGCAACAGAAATTGCAACTGCATTTAAAAACTATGCGTTTAGTACTAACATTACTGACAAAGTAGTTTCACTTATTAATATACATAACACTCCGTCGCAACGCGTTGCCGAACGAAATGGTATGACCCGTGTAAGACAGATATGGTGGTTTGAACAGGATATATATGTATATGAAGTTGAAGCCAATCGCACTTCAAATGTGCAAAAGAAATAGATAAATGGTGGGCGCGGGTTAATGTATTTCGCGTTAGGGATTACTCGTATCTCGCTTTTTTTATTTAAGGAACTCGTGAGGCTCCGCGTTGCAGTGGAAACCCCACAGCGCAGCGCGGAGTTGTAACGTAAAGCCCGACCCCGAGTACTCGGGGGAACGCCCAAAAGAATTTAAAGAAGATACTTCAACAAGCTAAGTATGACAGACTACAGCTTCTTAAGAGCCGAAACAATATCAGCCTTCTCAAGTACGATGCGCTCAACCTGGTCGACAGAAATACGTTCCTGGGTCATTGTATCGCGGTCGCGAATGGTAACTGTATTGTCTTCCAACGTCTGATGATCGATAGTAATGCAATAAGGGGTACCAATAGCATCTTGCCTGCGGTAACGCTTACCGATAGAGTCCTTTTCGTCGTACTGGCAATACATTGATAGCTTCAACTTATTGAATATGTCTAAGGCTTTTTCTGATAGTCCGTCCTTTTTAGTGAGTGGCAACACTGCACACTTAACCGGTGCAAGGAATGCAGGGAGTTTAAGTACATCACGGGTGGTGCCATCTTCCAGCTTTTCCTGCTGCAGTGCCCTCGACATAACGGCAAGGAACATGCGGTCGAGACCCACAGAGGTTTCAACCACATACGGTACATAGCTGCTATTCAGCTCCGGGTCGAAGTATTGAAGTTTTTTGCCTGAGAACTTTTCATGGCTTTTCAAATCGAAATCAGTACGTGAATGTATTCCTTCAAGTTCTTTAAACCCAAACGGAAACTGGAACTCAATATCGCATGCTGCATTGGCATAGTGCGCCAGCTTGGTATGATCGTGGAACCTATAGCTCTCTTTCGGAAACCCAAGACTGTGGTGCCATGCCAAGCGTTTTTCCTTCCATGCTTCATACCATCTCAATTCAGTTCCCGGTTGTACAAAAAACTGCATCTCCATCTGTTCAAATTCCCTCATCCTGAATATGAACTGCCTTGCTACAATTTCATTACGGAAAGCTTTGCCCGTTTGTGCAATACCAAAAGGTATCTTCATGCGGGTGGTCTTCTGCACATTTAAAAAGTTTACAAATATGCCCTGTGCCGTTTCAGGCCGTAAATACAATTGGTTCGAGGTCTCTTCCATAGCGCCCATACTGGTAGAGAACATCAGGTTGAACTGCCGTACTTCGGTCCAGTTCTTGGTTCCTGAAATGGGGCAAACTATCTCCAGGTCAACTATCAGTTGGTACAGGTCGGCCCAGTTACTGTCCTCCATAGCCTTTTTATACCGGCCATGTACAGTATCTATATTGCTCTTTATTTCAGTTATTCTTGGGTTAGTGCTGCGGTATAGAGTTTCATCAAACTTTTCTGCAAAACGCTTTTTAGCCTTTTCAACCTCTTTTTCGATCTTGTCCTCTTGTTTACCAATGTAGTCCTCGATAAGGTTATCGGCGCGGTAGCGTTTTTTAGAGTCCTTATTATCTATAAGTGGGTCATTAAATGCATCCACATGCCCCGATGCCTTCCAGATTGTTGGGTGCATAAATATGGCCGAGTCAAGGCCTACTATATTCTCATGCAATTGCACCATGGCTTTCCACCAGTAAGTACGTATATTGTTCTTCAGTTCGGCACCGTAACTGCCGTAATCGTAAACTGCACTAAGCCCGTCGTAGATCTCGCTGGAAGGGAATATAAAGCCATATTCCTTGCTATGGGAGATGATATTTTTAAAGAGTTCTTCGTTATTCATAATAAGCGCAAACTTAAGGCTATTTTTAAATTGTATTAGATGAAATATCGTTAAGCCTTTATATGACCATTTGTTAAAGCCTGTTAAAAGTTTTGTTTCCTGAACAATCATTCTTATATTTGTTCTTCATTAATAAAACAATTATGAAAAAAAGTTTACTTATTGTAGCATCACTTTTAATAGGAGCTTATACTTCAAATGCTCAAATACTCAACCCTGATTTTGCCACATGGAGTGATACTCCTTTAATAGGTTCGAGTTCAGTTAAGGACCCTAACAGTGGTCTTGGAACAACTGGATGGTGGAGTTTTAATCTTTTAAATTATAGCCTACTTGGAAGTAGCCCTGTTTCGGTAACTCCGGATAGTACTACTACATATAGCGGAGCTAAATATTCTGCAAAAATTACTACTGTTGTGCTTACATCTACTTCTTATAGCAGTGTAAAAGCATATGGTATTCCAGATACTATGGGTTTAATAATGACCGGCAATATATCTCAGTCTGGCTTTGGAGCCAAAGTGGTAAAAGGTGAACCATGGAACAATAGATTGACTTCGTTTAATTTCTATTACCAATATACACCAAATGGTGTAGATACAGCTTCTTGTTCGGTTGTGGTTTCAAGTACAACTGGCGGTGTGCGTACTACAATTGGCGCTGGTGAATTAAAGATCACTGCGGCAGCTTCTTCCTGGACTTTGGGAACGGTAAATATGACTTACGTTAACGGCAATATTCCTGATACTATTCTGGTAATGTTCAGTTCAAGTAGCCTGTTAAGTAAACCAAAACCAGGTAGTGTATTTTTAATTGATGGTGTTTCTACAGTTGATGGCGTTAATGAAGTGTCAGCTACCCCGGCAAGTGTTAGTATATATCCTAACCCGGCTACGAATGCTGTTCACTTTACAATTACCGGTAACGATATTGCTAATTACATTAATGTTTTTGACATGACTGGCAAAAAAATAACCACGCTTGATGCTCACAATAATATTGCAATTTTGAATTCTTCAGAATTGGCTTCGGGTTTATATTTCTACCAGCTTTATAATAAAGCCGGTAATCTTATGAAAACAGGCAAATTCAGCATTTCAAAGTAAGCAAAAGACACATTAAACCAAAAAGCCCTCATAATGAGGGCTTTTTAGTTTAATTGGTTACACTATGGAGTGCGAATAAAGGTTCCTGAAAGAAGGTACTAAAGCACAACGAGGCTTTTTAACATCTCTTTATTCAAAGATTCTTTCAAAAACCTTCGCAGATATTAAAATATTATTTAGCTTTGCACCCCTTTTAGAAAAAAGGTTAAAGAACATATTAAACTAATTTATCGTGAATACGCCAAGTTATAAAACTGTTTCAGCCAATAAAGAGACCATTAAAAAAGAGTGGTTTATTGTTGATGCCGACAACCAGATCGTAGGTCGCCTTGCCACCCAGGTAGCAATGGTATTAAGGGGAAAGCACAAGCCTTCTTACACTCCACATGCTGATTGCGGAGATAATGTGATCATCATCAATGCTGAGAAAGTTCGCTTTACCGGCAAGAAATTTGAAAATAAAGAGTATGTTCGCCATACTGGTTACCCGGGTGGACAAAGGTTTACAACTCCTGCGAAGATATTTCAAAAGGATGCTACCATAGTATTGCATAAAGCAATTAAGGGTATGCTACCTAAGAACAGTTTAGGCAGAACACTGCAAACCAATGTATACATATACACAGGTACCAAGCATAATCACGAAGCACAACAACCAAAAGAACTTAAATTCAAATAATACTCATGAGTGAAACTATACACTCCATCGGGAGAAGAAAAACCAGCATTGCTCGCGTTTACTTAACAAAAGGTAAAGGAAAAATTACCATCAACGAAAAGGACTACGATAAGTATTTCCAAACCGGAACACTTCAGTACATGGTTCAACAGCCTTTTGTTATTATAAAGGAAGAAGCTGGCCAACACGATATTGAAGCAAGTGTTACAGGTGGTGGTGTAAAAGGCCAGGCTGAAGCAATGCGCCTTGCTATTTCCCGTATTCTTGTAAAAATTAACCCTGAGTACAAAAAAGCATTAAGAGATGCAGGTTTAATGACACGTGACCCACGCATGGTTGAACGTAAAAAACCTGGTCAAAAGAAAGCAAGAAAGAGATTCCAGTTTACAAAGAGATAATCTATTATACAGTATACAAACTTTTTTAAATTCAATTATCAAAACAACAACATGCCAAGAACCTCGTTTGACGCACTTTTAGAAGCAGGAGCACACTTCGGACACCTGAAAAGAAAATGGAATCCAAATATTGCTCCTTTCGTTTTCGGAGAAAAAAATGGTATTCATATCATTGACCTGAACAAGACCTTAGTAAAGCTCGAAGAAGCTTCTAATGCAATGAAGCAGATAGCAAAATCGGGCAGAACAATATTATTTGTTGCTACCAAAAAGCAAGCTAAGAACATAGTAGCCGAAAAGATAAAGGAAGTTGGTTTCCCATGTATTACTGAGCGTTGGACCGGTGGTATGTTAACAAACTTTGCCACCATTCGTCGCAGCATTCGTAAGATGGCTGAAATGAACAAGATGGCAAATGATGGTACTATTGAATCTCTTTCAAAGAAGGAAAAACTTCAATTGTCACGTCAACGTGCTAAGTTGGAACACCAACTTGGCAGCATTGCAAACATGACCCGTTTGCCTGCAGCTGTATTTGTAGTTGACATTACCAAGGAACATATTGCAATATCTGAAGCAAAGAAGTTGAACATACCTACTTTTGCTATTGTTGATACTAACTCAGATCCTAATAAAGTTGATTTTGCAATTCCTGCAAATGATGACTCATCTACCTCAATCCGCATTGTAGTTAATACATTGATAGCTGCAATTAAAGAAGGATTAGAAGAAAGAAAAGAAGCTCAGGTTATAACAAAGCGTGATGAAAAGCACGATGAAGCTGAAGTTGATGAAGTTACTGCTAAATATGAAGGTTCAGGAGAAGATGAAGTATTAGCAGAAGAAGAAAAGAAAGCGAAGAGCCAGAATCATGGCGCTCCGCATCACAACAAAGGCCCTAAGAGAGGTGGTCCTGTTGGCGGTGGAAACAGAAGAGCACCTATTAAAAAATAATTAACATGACTACAGGAACTATGAACATCACTGCTGCTGAAGTAAATAAACTTCGTCAACAAACCGGTGCTGGTATGATGGACTGTAAGAAAGCCCTTACCGAAGCAGGAGGAGATTTTGAAAAAGCAATTGATATATTACGTGAAAAAGGCCAGAAAGTAGCTGCTAACCGTAGCGACCGCGATGCCAAGGAAGGTGTTGTTATTGCAAAGGTTTCAACTGATGGAAAGAAAGGAATTGTAACGGTATTGAATTGCGAAACCGATTTCGTAGCACGTAACGAAGACTTTATTAAGTTGGTAGATAGCATTGCGAACATTGCATTGAACGGTAACTTTTCATCGGTTGATGAATTGAAGGCTGCCACCTATGCTGATGGATTAAGCATTGAAAAGAAGATAACTGAATACGTTGGAAAGATTGGCGAGAAGATGGAACTGCGTTACGAAAAGGTAACTGCAGAAAAAGTTTTCGCTTACAATCACCCAGGAAATAAATTGGCAAGTGTTGTAGGTTTTAATAAAGCTACACCACTTGAAGTTGGTAAAGAAATATCAATGCAGATAGCAGCCATGGCTCCTATTGCAATTGATAAGAGCGATGTAACCCAGGAAACACTTGACCGTGAAATGGCTATTGCTAAGGAGCAGGCTCGCCAGGAAGGTAAACCTGAGAATATGCTTGAAAAGATTGCTATCGGTAAAGTAAATAAGTTCTACAAAGAGTCTACATTACTTAACCAGGACTTTATAAAGGACAGTAAAAAAACTGTTCAACAATTTTTACAGGATAATGATAAAGAGCTCAAAGTAACGAGCTTTAAGAGAATCGCTTTAGGTTAATAATTTAAAAATCCTCCCAACGGAGGATTTTTTTTTGCAAAATTTGCAGCATGAAATACAAACGCATACTTCTCAAACTTAGTGGTGAGTCCTTAATGGGCAGCCAGCAATTTGGTATAGAACAACAGGCTGTATTGCATTATGCTGAAGAGATTAAAACGGCTATTGCTGCAAAAGCACAGGTAGCAATTGTAATTGGTGGAGGAAACATATTCAGAGGCATACAGGCAACCGCAAATGGTATTGACAGGGTGCAAGGCGATTATATGGGAATGCTTGCTACCATTATTAATAGCATGGCATTGCAGGCATCGTTAGAGAAACTCGGCATACCTACCAGGCTGATGTCAGCTATTGAAATGAAAGAGATTTGTGAGCCATTTATACGCAGAAGAGCTGTAAGGCACCTGGAAAAAGGCAGGGTTGTAATTTTTGGTGCTGGTACCGGAAACCCTTATTTTACTACTGATACAGCTGCAAGTTTACGGGCAATTGAAATTGAAGCAGATGTTATTCTGAAAGGTACACGTGTAGATGGTATCTATACAGCCGATCCGGAAAAAGATAAGAATGCAAAACGTTACGATACCATAACATTTGATGAAGCTTATAATCAGGGCCTGCAAATAATGGATCTTACTGCATTTACCCTTTGTAAAGAAAACAAGCTGCCAATCATTGTGTTCGACATTAATAAAAAGGGTAACCTTTCAAGATTGCTCAAGGATGAGAAAATTGGTACGCTAGTAGACAACTAACCTTATCTTTGCGGCTTCATTTGCATCTATGAAAAAGCACTTCCTTCTTTTAATTGGTGTTAGTTTGTTTAATGTATTTACCTATGCACAAGCGGACACTTCCAAACACAAAAAGATAATCAATAATGGCCGTTTCTATGGCTCCTGGGGCTATAATATGGAATGGTATACCAAAAGCAACATCAGCGTAGACCAGCCACAACTCAATAACAACTTTACATACGAAGACCTCAACGCCCATGACCGCGTTGGCTGGAACAATCTTTTTCATGTAGCGCCTACTATTCCTCAGTATAACTACCGCATTGGTTATTTCTTTGATGAGAAGCAATTATGGGGAGTTGAAATAAGCTTCGACCATACCAAGTATGTGGTATGGCAAGGCGGTAACTCACCTATAAAAGGTACGCTTAATGGCAGACAGGTAGATTCAACCATTAACATCAATAACAGCACACTTTACTGGCAACTGAATAATGGCGCTAACTGGTTCGATATTAATATTACACGCAAGCTGCCAATCTATGCCTCCCATAGCAACAAAATTGTGCTATATGGCTTGGTTAAGTTCGGCATTGGCCCTAATGTGCCTCACGTTTCTGATGAGATATTCGGCAACTGGAACGATGGCCATTTTCAATTAGGGGGCTGGAATACCGGTGTAGAAGCGCTTATACGTTGTACCTTTTTCCAATATGCTTTCATTGAATATTCAAACCATGCAGTATATGCTAATTATTCAGGGTTGAAGGTGTGGGGAGGCAATGGTAACAATGGAACTGCTGCACAGAGTTTTTGTGCGTATGAATGGATTGCCAACATTGGTTTTACATTCCACCTGGCCAAGACAGAAGGTACAAATACAGCTCGTTAAACTCTACTTTCTTTTATTAAATGTATTCATTGTACGCTCAATGCCCATCAGGCAAAAGGCTTCAATGGTCTCTACTGCTCTGGTAATATGTTCCGGAAGCTTTGCGTTTTCCTCCTTCGTCCATTCACCAAGTACGTAATTAGATTGCCCGCCCTTAGGGAAATTGTTCTCGATACCAAACCGCAGGCGTGGATAATTAGCAGTGTTCAATATTTCCTGGATGCTCTTAAGTCCATTATGTCCTCCATCACTGCCATTGCTTTTTAAGCGAAGTGTACCAAAGGGTAGCGCCAGATCATCAAGTACTACCAATACATGATGCAATGGAATTTTGTTTTCGGTTTGCCAATAGCGGACAGCCTTCCCACTCAGGTTCATAAATGTAGAAGGCTTGAGCAGTATAATGTGTTTCCCCTTTAAGGATACCTCGGCAACAGCACCATAGCGCCTGTTGTTATCAAAGGAAACCTTATGCTTTAAGGCAAAGGCATCGACTATTTTGAAACCGACATTATGGCGCGTTTCTAAATACTCATCACCAATATTACCAAGTCCTGCTATGAGGAACCTGTCCAATGCTCAACTTATTTCTTAGCAGCTGGCTTTTCGTCCTTCTTTGGAGCGGCAGCAGCGGCAGCAGGAGCACCCGCAGCAGGAGCAGCAGAAACAGTAGGCGCAGCACCAACAGCGGCAGTACCGGTAGCAGCAGGAGCAGCCTCACGGGTTGTCCTAACAGCTAATACAGCAGAGTTTGCAGGATCGAGGAACTTGATCTTTTCATTCTTCATGTCCTTTACCAATACACTTTCGCCAAGCTTAATATGGCCTACTTCTAATGTAATGTGGTCAGGAATATCGTTTACCAAACCTTTAACAGTAAGGCGACGCAATTTCACTTGCAGTTTGCCACCCATTTTCACACCTACCGGTGATCCGTGTGTAACTAAAGGAACCTTCACAGTAAGTTGTTTACCGGGAACAGCTTCTAAAAAGTCAACGTGCATAATATGCTCGGTAACTTTATGGAATTGAGCTTCCTGAACAATAGCCTGGGTTGCTTTTCCATCAATGTCAACATTTACAAGATATGCATCAGGGCTATATAAAAGCTTTGCAAATTGTTTTTCTTCTACGTTAAAGAAAACTTGTTCTTTACCGCCGTATAGCGTACAAGGCACCATACCTGTTCTACGGGTTAAAATGGCTTCTTTTGTGCCTGTTCCTTTTCTTGCTGTACCTTTAATTGATAGTGTTTTCATTGGAATAGAAATTTATAATAAACGAGTTTTAAAATACAAAGTGACTACTTATTGATTCAAAATTATGAACTTTATTAATAATGTCCGCAAACAAAGGCGCTACCGACAATACTTTGATCTTGCTGCATTCCTGCTTAAGCGGAATGGTATCGGTAACTATTAATTCTGTAAGCTGCGATTTTTCGATGTTCTCATAAGCCTTGCCTGATAATACCGCATGGCTGCATAGTGCACGTACACTGTTAGCACCCTTATCCATCATCATATTGGCAGCTTTGGTTAGTGTACCGGCCGTATCAACCATGTCATCAAGCAGAACTATATCACGGCCTTCCACTTCTCCTATCGCAGTCATTTTATCTACCACATTAGCTTTTGAACGCTGTTTGTAGCAAATAACTATATCCGATTTCAGGAAATTAGCATATGCGTTAGCCCTTTTTGAACCACCCATATCGGGTGATGCAATAGTCAGGTTAGGCAGTTTAAGACTCTGAATATAAGGCAGGAAGAGGTATGAGGCAAATAAGTGATCGACCGGAACATTAAAGAAACCCTGTATCTGGTCAGCATGCAGGTCCATTGTCATAATACGGGTAACACCTGCAGTGGTAAGCAGGTCAGCCATAAGCTTTGCACCAATAGCGGTACGTGGCTTATCTTTCCTATCCTGGCGGGCAAAACCAAAATAAGGCATTACGGCCACTACTTGTTTTGCAGATGCCCTTTTTGCAGCATCGGCCATTAAAAGCAGTTCAAAAAAATGGTCAACCGGTGGGTGGGTACTTTGAACAATGAAAACAGAACAACCACGAACGGTCTCTTCATACGAAGGTTCAAATTCCCCATCGCTGAAATGAATCACGCTCATTTTTCCAAGCGACTGGCCATAGCTTTCAGCAATTTTTTTTGCTAAAACCGGGTGGCCGCTGCCTGAGAATATTTTAACTGATGGTTCCATTTTTTTATAAGGGGTGCAAAGGTAATATTTTATTCTTTCCGTAAAACGCTATTTTATTGTTTTTTAGCCTATTTTCTATGCTATATAGGGGGTGGTTTACACTTTTTCGTTTTTGTACACCATCAACTCATTGATTTTCATTTGTTTAAATTCAACAATTATTGCAGTTTTTGTAAACCACCCCAATATGTGTTAATGGGCATAATTTGGCAAAAACCGAAAAACCCCGACTGACATTTATTCATAGAAATATATAAGCAACTATGCAAATTTACTTTTGAAGCTCCGGTTGTAAAAGAGAAAGGAATATTCTTTTCAACCACCCCGGAATTCTATTGATAATAACAATAGAATACAATAAAATCAGTAACCCGAAGATTTAAGTTTATTTAACAGAAGCCAAGGCCCTGAGAGTAACCTCCCTTTAGTGAATCCTTATCTTTGCACCCATGAACCGGCGGACCATATTTCTGTTCAGCTTTTTTATAGGCATAGTATTGCTTGCGCTAATATGTGTACAGCTTTATTGGGTAACCAATGCCATACGGCTGACCGAACAACACTTTGAGCAGGATGTGAACGACGCCCTGAACGATGCTGTGTACAGGCTCGAAAAAACCTCTGTCGCCAAAATGACAGAGAAATATAACTTCCGCAAACAGGCCGTTCGCTGGGTAATGCCAAGCCAAAGCACCAAAACTGCAGGCGCCAAAATGGTGGGCAGCAACCTCGATAATCCACGCTACAAGGCCACCGCCGATAAATACAATGTAAAGGTGTTCGAAGAGCTGTCGAGCGATTCGAATGGTATTATAACAAGTAAAATGAAACACAGTTATCTGGTACACGACAGTAACCAGAGTGGCACGGGCTTTGACCTGGGTATACGCTTCAGTGGCGACAATGCCCTTACTAATTCTGATTCGATAGATAAAAAGCTGCAGTTTGCCATGCACCGTGGCGATGTAATGAACGATATTTTTGATGAGCTGGTAAGTATAAATGTATATCATGATGTTACTCCGCATGTAGATACGGCACAGGTAGACTCACTGTTACGCACCTCACTGGCCGACCAGAGTATTTTTACCCCATTCCGCTTTGGTATACTTAATGCAAACCGCGATACAGTGTTGCAGGCCAGCACCAAAGGTATTAACAATGAACTGCTTAAGTCACCCTACCAGGTAAATATGTCACCCAAGAGCGTATTCTTACAACACCGTTACCTGTCGCTCTATTTCCCTACCGAAGGTTTTTACAGCCGCCTCAGCGAGTCGAAGTTTGTATTGCTTACATCGGTAGCGCTTATCCTTATTATTATAGGGTCGTTCTATTATACCATATCAACAATTTTCAGGCAAAAGAAACTATCGGAAGTGAAAAACGATTTTATAAATAACATGACCCACGAATTTAAAACTCCAATATCAACCATATCATTAGCTGGTGAAGTACTAAGCGATAAAAGCATTGAAAAAACTGATGAAAGCCGCGAACGATACCTCGCAATTATCCGTAATGAGAACAAGCGCCTGGGTGGCATGGTGGAGAACATTTTACAAGCTGCCACACTCGACAAGGGCGAACTGAAACTGAAGATACAGGAGGTAGACGTGCACCAGGTTATCCGCGATGTGCTGCAAAGCCTGAACCTGCAGATACAAAGCAAGCAAGGTGAGGCTACTACCGAACTGAACGCACAGCGCTATTCACTGTTTGCAGATAAAATGCACATTGGCAATATTATTTATAATCTTGTAGATAATGCCCTTAAGTACACCAAAGAGCCGCCACGCATACAAATAAGCACAGCCAGTACTGCCACCCAATTAATTATTACAGTAAAAGATAATGGCATTGGTATTAAAAAAGATGACCAGAAAAAAATATTCGACACTTTTTACCGCGTGCATACAGGCAACGTGCATAACGTAAAAGGCTTTGGCCTTGGGCTGAGTTATGTGAAAGCAGTGGTAGAAAAACATCATGGCCATATTGAAGTAGAGAGTGAATTTAACAAAGGCAGCACCTTCATTGTATATTTACCTTTTTTAACTGATCTGAAATAGATAATTCCCTTAGATTCGTAATTCCTAATTGATAATTTGTAATTAAATAAAATGGAAACTAATAAAACCCGCGCCCTGCTAGCCGAAGACGATGAAAGCCTCGGAATGTTGATGAAAGATTTTCTGTTGGCTAAAGGCTTTGATGTGGAGCTCTGCAGCAATGGCAAAAAAGCGTTCGACACTTTCAGCAAACGCGATTTCGATATTTGCATATTAGATGTAATGATGCCCGAAAAAGATGGCTTTACAGTAGCGAAGGAGATCCGAATGGTGAACAAGCACATCCCTATTATTTTCCTCACCGCCAAAAGCATGAAGGAAGATATTATTGAGGGCTTCAACAAAGGCGCTGATGATTATATTACCAAGCCTTTTAATACCGAAGAATTATTGGTGCGTATACAAGCGGTCATGCGCCGCATGAAACCTGCTAATGAAGATGCTGAAGAGTTCCAGATCGGGTTATATCATTTCAATTATAAAAATCAGCAGCTGGAATTTAAAGGCGAACACCAGAAGCTTACTACCAAAGAAGCTGAACTTCTTAAGCTGCTTTGTGTTAACCAAAACGATATTCTGGACCGCAACTTTGCCCTGAAAGCGATTTGGCACAACGATACCTATTTCAGCAGCCGCAGTATGGATGTATATGTAACCAAGCTCCGTAAGTTTTTGAAAGACGACCCCAAGGTGCAGATCATCAATATACATGGCAAGGGCTTTAAGCTGTATGTGGAGAAAGTTTAAGTGTTAAAATCTGTTAAACCGATTAAACTCTGGTGTTCGACGAATGTCATACATTCAGTAAAAGATTTGACGTAACTTATCGTCAAATTACTATCGATAAAGCTGAATGCTATGAAAAAAACAAGAATTATTTTAGCGGCCCTCCTGTTCGGAGTTATACAATTTGCAGATGCACAATATTATTATGGCCCTCCGGGTCCTCCTCCCGGCCCCCCTCCACGGAGAGAGCGTAGAGAAAAACAGGAAGACCAACCTGCATACGGTACCCCTACCGGTTATGTTGAAATAAGCCTTGGCCTTGCCAGTCCCGTGGGTGATTTTTCTAATGAAGGTGGCGTAGGTTACCATGGTTATGCCTTAACCGGCGATAATTTAGCTATTTCATTAGCTATACCTATTAACCACTCAAACTTTGGTATAGCATTAATGTATAGCGCCTATAATAATCCGTTCGATGTGGATGGCTATATCAACAATGTACAATACTCAAACCCAGGCTATAATTATTACATCCCAACAGATTATTATGGTAATCCGTACGATGCTGGTGCCAGTTATAGCGAAAGCTTTATAATGGCTGGTTTGTTTGCAACGCTCCCTGTTCAGCGCCTTTCCTTCGATTTTCGCTTAATGGGAGGCGTGGCTATTTGCAGCCTGCCGGAAATAACTTATGCAGCAAGTGCCACAAGCGCTGCGGCAACAAACGATTTTTTGTGGGATATTGCAGGAAGCTCGACTACAGGCTTTGCGGTTGATATTGGCGCAGGCATCCGCTACCAGTTCAGAAGGGCGGCTATTATGTTCGGCATTGATTTTATGAGTGCAGATCCTATGATAAGTACCACACAAACATACACAGACCAGTATGGAACTAACACTTTCTCGCATATTGGAGGAAACCTGCCTATTTCACTTATGAGTTACAGTATTGGTATAGGTTACCCCATACGATAGGTATTTCCACCGTTTAAAGCCCTGAAGTAGTGGCGAAGTGAGAGAATCTCTACTTTACCATGCTTCAGGGTTTTTCGTATTTTTGTATCCTGTTTTGAAGATATCTGCCTCCATATATTCCAATAAAACGAAGCCGCTTGAAGAGCTGGTGAAAGAACTTGATGCAGTTCATGTTGATTATTTGCATGTTGATTGCAACGACGACCTGAAAGTTTTTGATGATATCAAGCGCATTCGCACATTCAGCAAAACACCCATTGACCTGCATATAATTTCTTCGGAGCCTGAAAAGTTTTACAACGGAATTATTGAAACCAATACTGACCTTGTTACCTTTCAGTTTGAAAACCTGAAGAAGCCACTTAGCTTACCTGCTGCAATAAAAAGCAAACTGGGACTGGCAATTGTATCTTCTACTCCGTTCAATGTATTTGAACCCTACCAGGATAAATTCGACTTTATATTATTCATGACAACCACTCCCGGCCAAAGTGGCGGAGTTTTCAATAAAGAGAATTTTAAAAAGATACGTGATTTCAGAAACAAATTCCCTGGCAAACGCATACATGTTGATGGTGGCGTAACCGACGAAGTTGCATTTGTATTGCGCAACATGGGCGTAAACTCTGTAGTATCTGGTTCATACCTTGTAAATGCCGATGGGCTTGGTAAAGCCTTGTACCAATTGCGCAGCAATGATATTACCTCGCATACTTCTATAAGCGATTTTATGCTTACCAAAGAAGAACTGCCTACAGTAACTTCTTCAGCAACATTTTTAGAAGTTTTGCAAAGCATTGAGAAATATAATTTAGGGTTCACATCAGTTACTGACGGTGACGGAAAACTACTTGGTATAATAAGCAATGCTGATGTGCGCAGAGGTTTAATAAAGAACATCGGTCAGCTGGAAAATATTCAGGTGAAGGATATTATCAATTCCAATCCATTTAAAATAAAGGCATCTGCAACAGTATCTGAAATGCTTTCATTTATAAAAAGCATTAAGCCCATTATTTTATTTTTACCTGTTGTAGACGATACTAATGTGTTGCAGGGCATAGTTACATTTAACAATCTAATTAAAGGCGAGTAATATGATAATTAAACTAAAAGCAAGTGTTGACGGTACCAAAGCAAGTGAATTAGGAAAGGAATTACAGGCATTTGTAATAAAAGATAATGGCAGTTTTACACTCATTACACCTAATAAACTAAAAACAGTTGAAGACAAATATTCTTCATTTGTTGATAGCAGCGTTGCTTTCGATGATGATATACAATTAGCCAGCCGCAAGTACAGAAAAGAAGTCCGCACAATTAAGTTAAGTGATAAAATAAGCGTGGGCGGTACAACCCATAATACAGTAATGATCGCTGGTCCTTGTTCAGTTGAATCGGAAGAGCAAATTGAACAAGCTGCACAATTATGTGTGAAATTAGGTATTGGCGTGCTGCGCGCAGGGGCTTACAAACCACGCACATCTCCATATACTTTCCAGGGCATGGGGCTCGATGGGTTGAAGCTGCTTGCAAAAATGCGTGACAAATACGGATTAAAAATTATTACGGAAATACGTGACTCCACACACGTGCAGGATGTTATAGAATATGCCGACATTTTGCAGATAGGTGCAAAGGCCATGTACGATCATGGTATTTTAAAAGCTTGCGGAAAATCAGATAAGCCTACATTATTGAAACGTGGCTTTGGCACAACCTTGCAGGAATTTGTACAGTCAGCAGAATTTATTTTATCGGGTGGTAATGCAAATGTTCTGCTTTGCGAACGAGGTATACGTACCTTCGAAACCAAGACACGTTTTACTTTGGACCTTTGTGGTGTTGCCTATTTAAAAGAATATACAAACCTGCCTGTAGTGCTTGATCCTAGCCATGCTATTGGTTATGCGTATGGTGTACCTGACCTGGCAAGGGCTTGTGTTGCAATGGGTGTTGACGGACTGTTGATTGAAACACATCCTAATCCTGCAGTTGCAAAATCAGATGCATCGCAACAATTGAACTTTGAACAATTTACTGCACTATATAAATCAGTACAGCCCGTTGCACAGGCAATTGGCCGCAAGATCGTTTAAGTAATGAACTACCTCTCTTCAAATATAAAAGTCCTCCGTACACAGCGTAAGCTGACATATGCCTTGCTGTGTAAACAGAGTGGCGTAAAAGAGAAGCATGTTAAACAGGCTGAGAAAAATGGTGATATAGCTTTAGCCGATCTGCTTTTATTAGCTGATACATTCAGGCTTTCAATGGATACATTGGTTAAAGTTGACCTTGCAGCAAAATATACAAAGGCAAAAAATATTAAGCTCTTCGTAATTGATATTGACGGAGTGCTTACCGATGGCGGTATGTACTATACCGAGAACGGAGATGAGTTAAAAAAATTCAATACCAAGGATGGGCTTGCTATAAAACGGTTATCGAAAAGCGGCATGCAAGTTGCGTTCTTAAGCAATGGAAAAAATACTGCATTAATTCAAAGCCGGGCAAAACTATTGGGCGTACAAAAAGTATATGTGGGTTTCGATGAGAAAGAAACTGTGCTTGATAAATGGGTGAAACAATTAAAGATAACATATAAGAATGTTGCCTACATAGGTGACGATGTTAATGATTTGAAGGTAATAAGCAAAGCAGGTTTCTCTGCCTGCCCGGCAGATGCTACCGATGCAATAATGCAGAAGGTAAACATCATTCTTACTCGTAACGGTGGCAATGCCTGCGTAAGGGAAATGATAGATAATTATTTGTAGGATAAAGTTCCACTTGTGCTATTCTTCATGATACCTTCATTTCACAGGTATACCTTTGTTCTCATAATAACCAATTAACATACAACGCCATGAAAAAGTTCAGTTTAATCCTCGCAGCACTGGTTCTGTTTGCCGGTGTATCTTTTGCATCAACCAAGAAACAAGATGACAAGAGCAAAGCAAAGACAGAAAAGAAAGCTGCTCCTGCAAAGGATAGCAAAAAGGACAACAAAGGTGCAAAGTCTGATAAAAAGGCTGACACCAAGACAGCTCCAGCTGACAAGAAATAGTTTTGTCCGCTCAATTTATACCTCATCCTGAGTAATCGGGATGAGGTTTTTTATTCCAGCAACAACTGACACGTCTAAAGTAATTTCAGTTTGGCTTGCTGTTATTACTTATTTCATAAATACTCCAAAGCCTGGCTCGTTCTTCCCATTTATTAAAATCAAACTCATCCATCCATTCAGGCAGCAGGCAGTAAATCCTCTTTGTAGGAAAATTGTTGAATACCGTATCTAACGTTGAATGTTCATTAAATATCAGAACATTCTGAGAGTTGTTTTTATGCAGGTAATTTATTATCTCATCATCGTTCTTCATCACCACTGCATTTACATTTGGCGACTTAAAAAAATTAACCTCCCAGCCTACTAACCTGTATACACTTCTTTCTTTGCAAAGCACAGTTACCTGTTTATCTTTTGCATAACCATATAAGAACTCATAGCACTTCATTGCTTCTTGCGCTGGCGCCAATGTTCTGTATGCCAGTAAAGGAATATTAACTACAGCCAAAATAATAAACGTGTACTGCACTGCTTTGGGTTTATATTTTACTATACATGCATCAATAGCAATAGCGGTTAAATAAATAAACCCGAAAAGCATAGGGAATAGAAACCTCATTTCTTTATGGCCAATGAGGATATGAAAAATGAGAAATGGTATTATGCAAAAACTGAAAACGCTTGTTGGTTTCTTATACACGCCGATAATAAATAATATTAGCAACACAATGCTTATTGGCAGCACCGCCTGAATAATAAAGAACTGAAAGTACGACCACCAGGGATCAATACCGCTACCGGCCAATTTGCCTTCAATAAAATTATAATGGAAATAATTATACGGTGTTATTTCCCATGTTCCATAAAACTGATGATCGAGAAATACACATATAGCCATAGATACAATTCCCGCACCTGCAATTACTGAGATCTCCTTCCAGCTCATCTTCTTTATAAATATCATCCAGGCTATCAATCCAATAATTGCGGAAGCAATTTGAAAACGGAAAAAGGAGGAAAAGCCCAATAACAATCCTGTTAATACAAGTAAAGCTATTTTAGGCTTAGAGCTTTGTTTTAAATAACTTAACAAAAAATAGATGGCATACAGTAATGTAATAGCTGAAAGATTTTCAGAAGAAAAACGAACACATAAATACGGAACAAACCATAACAGCAGGCTCATTTGTATAAATATCTTCTTCCCTTTTTCCGTTACAAAATCGGATATAAAAAGCAAACTCAACTTGCAAATAACAAACCACGCAGAAATAGCTGTTAGTACCCGCAATACAAACGCCCACGTAAACGGATTTTCAATACCAATTGTACTTAGTACTTTAATTACTGCATATGCAATATAGGGCTGTAAGGTAGGCCTCGATTGGGTTTTAAACTCCATTGCCAGATCGGCAGCTGGTGATCTTCCTAATTTGTAATTACAAAATTCAAGTATTTGAAAATGCTCATCGGGCTGATGATAGCCGACACTGAAGAATGCGGCTACTATAAATACCAGGAGCCCTGACAGAAATATTTTTGCATAAGGAGACCTGATAAACTCTCTCATAATATGCAAAATAAGCTTTTTGCGCTGATTAATTAGTTACCTAATTCTTTTTACCAAACGCAAGTATAAACAAGGCTGCACTTAATGCCATAGTTTGCAGCAAGCTGTTCCATTCATCAGCATCATTAATACTATGTATTACACGGGGAGCATGTATTATAAGC
>Ga0210386_10000262_pt1 | contig 47218 bp, 47 predicted proteins | sample IncBWH32OmetaG_FD_160091 | JGI IMG/M metagenome (GOLD analysis project Ga0210386, IMG submission 160091) | Forest soil microbial communities from Barre Woods Harvard Forest LTER site, Petersham, Massachusetts, United States - Inc-BW-H-32-O ...
GCGCTCCCGCGACGGCCTGGCCGCCCTCGGCGTCTCGGTCGTCGCGCTGTCTGTCGACGACGAAGCCACCACGCAGAACCTGATCGCCAAGCATGGCCTGCAGTTCCCGGTCGGCCATGGCGCCGACACCGACGCCGTCGCCGGCATAACCGGCGCCTTCGTCAACCCCGACCCGCTGTTCCTGCAGTCGACCGGGTTCGTGCTCGACCCCGCCGGCCGGGTCGTGGTCAGCGTGTACTCCAGCGGCGCCATCGGCCGGCTCGTCCCCCAGGATGTCATCGGCCTGGTCCGGTATCTGCGCGAGCACGCCCCGGCCGGCCAGTGAGCCGCGCGTCTGCTGGTTAGCCCGCGTCGTCGCGCACCGCGGCTAGCAGCGCCTCGAAATCCTCACCGCACGGGCCGCACGCGCGCAGGTGCGCCGCGATGCCCGGGTACCGCTGCTCCGCCGGTTCGCCGGCGGCGACCAGGTCGACGTAGACATGCAGCATCTGCATCGCCTCGGCGCAGCCGACATCGCGCGGATCGGTCCGCAGGAAGCGGTCCAGCGCCGGCCAGCCGTTCATGAGCGCCCCGAATCGTCATCGTCCAGATACCCGTTAGCGGCAAGAGCGACCCGCAGCTTACGCCGGGCGTCGAACATCATCTTGTACAGGGCGTTGCGGTTGGAGCCGAGCCTGACGGCCAGCGCGTCCAGCGGGACATCGTTCACCACGAGCGCGACGAACACCTCGCGCTGCCGCGCAGTCAGCTCGGTGTCCACGGCACGGCGCAGCGCGGCCAGCAGGTCCCGCCACTCAGATTCCCGCGCGGGCTCGAAACCGAGCCGGCCCGGCAGCCGGTCCCAGTCCTCCGCCGCCAGCCGCACGTCCGGGCGACGCCAGAAGTGCCGCCCGAGCTTAGCCGCCACCTCCAGGATGACGAACCTGTAGGCCCACGTCGTGAACCGGCTCTCCCCGCGGAACTGGCCGAGCTTGGCAGTGATAGCCATCAGCGCGTCCGCCGCCGCCTGGTAGGCCAGATCCTCCAGCTCAGGGCCGGCGATCAGCATCCGCGGACCGCGCCGCCGGATCTCCCGCTGCGCGATACGCAGCAGCATCTCGTGCAGCCGGGCCAGCGCCGCCTCCTGCCGCGGGCCGGCGCCGCCGAGCATCCGCAGCCACTCAGCTGACTCCGGGTCGAGCCGGGCGGGAAACTCATCAACGACGCGATTCACTGGAATCATGGTATTAAGCGCCGCACCCCGCGCCTGCGGGCCGCGCGCTCAGATGCTGCGAGGACCGGTCCGGGCATCGGCATTTACCTGACATCTCAGGGATTATTCGGAGCGACGACGATCCCGGATTGGCCCGGTCGCGCATGGGTAAACGCGAGGCCGCGACGGTAAGACCGGCGCCTGCCCGGGCGCTAACACAGCGCAGGAACTTGGCTGGTGTCTGCGCTTCCCGCTGTACCGAGGTCCTGGAAAGGACGGAGCCGATGGTTGTACGCCGCCGCCCTCGAGCTCGCCGACTAGCGGCGCCGCGTGGCCGGGCTGTACACCGCAGTCCGAGCCGACCACGAAGGACGCCGACCTGGGCGGCAGCTCAAACACGCTGATCATCGACCTGAACTTCGTCTATCGCCCATCCTGCCGGTCTAACCACCGATGGCAGTGCCCGCTCGCCCCGGCCGGAAACACCCCGCCGCACCGGTGCGAGCCGGCGAGCGGCTCAGCCACACCCGACCGGAGCCAGGTGCTGGGCTAGCGTAAAACTAGGCTGCCGAGGCCCGCGCCCGGTCGGTCTGTTACTTGACGGCCAGGACGTCGACGAGCCGGATGTCTGGTGCACTAGCCAGCAGATCGGCCGACACGCCGGCGAGCGCCGCCGGGATCTGCCCGTTGAGGTGCGCGGTCCGGCCGTCGTCGGTGGCGAAGGTGTCGAAGATGCCGTAGCTAGTATCGCTGATCTGGAACGCGTACCAGGTGACGGTGCCTCCCTCGGCGACGGCCAGTTCGCGGCCGGCCTTGAGGAATGCCGCCAGCTCGCCGCCCTTACCGGGTCTGGCTTCCAGTAGCGCGAGTATGCCTAGCGTCACGGTCATGGGGAAGGTGTCCTTTCAGCGGAAGTGTCATCGCGTGCCGTCCGGCCCGGTCTAGTAGTTAGCGCCGCCACTCGCCCGGTTTCTTACCGCTCGGCCGCCGGCGAAACGATGCGGTGGCGCCCTGCGGAGTTCCGGCGTGCGGCACCGAAGCTAAGGCCGGAGCCGCAGGCGCGATTACCGCGGCCCGTTGCCGCGAGCCATGCCGCTTCCCGGCACTCATAATGACCGTTCGGGCGCAGTGCAGATGAATAGGGCCAGCGATAAGGCTTCCGACGAGATCGGCGGCTCGGCGCGCGGTTATCAAGAGGCCTGATCACGACCCAGGCCACCTCGGGTCCCCCGGTGCCGTGGCACTGCCAGCAGGCCACCGGGCACCGCGATCCAGGAGGTTCTGCAGCTACTGGCCGACGACCTCGATCGGGCTGGCGGACATCTGATTCTCCTTCGTGATGTGGACACCGGATGCCCCTGGAAAGGTCCGGCTCTCCGGCCCGGTGTCGTGCGTCGGCGGTTAGGGCTGCAGCGGCGGAATGGCGTGGACGACGGTCTTGGCTTCCTGGAACTCCGTGATCGCCAGAGGGCCGTCGGCATGAGTTGTACAGAGGCAGTGGACGTTCTGTTGCGGAATGCTCCAAGCTAGCTGGACGGATTGTCCAGGCATGTCGCCCTGTGTCGCTCCGTATCTGCCACCGACGGCTCCCTGAATGGCTCCCTGAGATTGCTACTTGGGCCGGTCTTGCCATGCGCCCCGATGAGAACCGGTCGGCACGGATGAAACGGACGGCCAAACATCCGAGCGCACCCGGTCGGGCCGACGTGATCCAGAGTGGAGTCGCCCGTGGTCGGACAACAACCGGACTTACTCCACTGCCCCCGACCGCGCCATCCGGATACACCGTCTCCCTAGTCGCGCGACGCCAGGGTCGCTTCCGCCTGGCGGATCAATGGGGCGTCGATCATCTGGCCGTCGACTCTGATCGCCCCGCTGTCGGGCCCGCCTGCGCTGGCCCGTACCGCGTCAAGCACACGGCGTGCCCAGGCCACCTGCGCCTCGTCCGCCCTGAACGCCGCGCGGACGACGGCGGCCTGGCTCGGGTGGATGCAGGCCTTGAGCGTGAACCCGGAGGCGGCGGCGTCCTCAGCTTCGGCCGCCAGCCCGTCGAGGTCGGGAATGTCGAGGTAGACCGAATCGATGGCAGGGCGGCCGTGGGCGGAAGCCGCGAGCAGTACCGTCGACCGGGCCTGCCGGGCGACGTCCCGGTACCGGCCGTCGGGAAACCGGCTGGTCCGGCCGCCCATGGCGGCGATGAGGTCCTCGGCGCCCCACATCATCGCGATCACGTTAGACGCGGCCGCTATCTCGGCTGCGTTGACGATGCCCAAGGGTGTCTCACACAGTGCCACGATCCGCCAGTCGCCGCCGAGCCCGTCGAACTGCGCGCGGGTCTCGGCCTTGGGCAGCATGATGGTGCGGTATTCAGTCTGGCGCAGCGCCGTGAGATCAGCGTCGTGCTCGGGGATCCCGGTCGCGTTAACCCGGACGATGACGCGGGCCGGGTCGAGCGGGGTCGCGAGGATCGCTGCCCGCGCCGCGTCCTTGCGGTCGGCGCCGACGCCGTCTTCCAGGTCGAGGATGACCGTGTCTGCGGTGGCGCGCGCATTCGCGTACCTGTCGGGCCGGTCGGCCGGGCAGAACAGCAGTGCGGGCCCAGGAAGCGACGGCATCTCCGCGGACGTCATCATCGTTCCGGCTCGGGCTTGCAGAGCATGAGCGTGGTCCTGGTGACGATGGCCACGACCTCGCCGCACTGGTTGCGGGCGGTGTGCTCGAAGGTGACGAGCCCTTGGCCGGGCCGGCTCGCCGACAGCCGTTTCTCCGTCACGGCCGTCTCCCCGTAAATCGTGTCGCCGTGCCGGACCGGCGCGGGGAAGCGCGCATCGCGGAACCCCAAGTTCGCCACGATCGTGCCCTGGGTCAGGTGCCCGACCGACAGCCCGACGAGGATTGACATGGTCAGCAGGCTGTTGACCAGCCGCTCGCCGAACTCGGTGGTCGCGCTGAACGCCGCGTCCAGGTGCAGGGACTGCGGATTCATGGTCATGGTGGAGAACAGCGTGTTGTCGGCCTCGCTGATCGTCCGTCCTGGTGAGTGCTTGTAGACGACGCCGGCTTGAAGCTCCTCGAACCACAACCCGCGCTGCCGGACCACGTGACCAGGCGGCTCGCTCATGTCCTCTCCTATAGCCGATCTCAGGCCTCGAGCCCCAGTTCCCTGGTGATGAGCATGCGCTGCACCTCGGAGGTGCCCTCGCCGATCTCGAAGATCTTCGCGTCCCGGTAGGACCGCCCGACGGGGAACTCGTTCATGGCACCCGGCGGCCGTCGAACGCTAGGCTCGTGGGTGTCGGACGCCGCCCAGCCGACCTTGGAATATTTAGGCGCGACTGTGAATTCGGGTGTTCCCGAAGGCACCAGGACGGTGGAGATCTCCGGCTTGCCGTTGTCCCGTGTGCCGGTGACTGCGGCCACGCCCTCCACGGCGGTAATCGACGTGCCTGAATTGGTGATGAACGACTTGCTGGCGTCAATCACCCACTGGCCGTCCTCCAGACGGGCTCTGGTGCGCATCGCGCCTGCCACGTCGGTGCCGCCGCCCGGCTCGGTGAGCCCGAACGCGGCAAGCTGCTCGCCCGCGCGCAGGCCGGGCAGCCATTGGCGTTTCTGCTCCTCGGTGCCGTACCGGTAGATCGGCATGATGCCGAGCCCGACCCCGGCCTTCAGCGTGATGGCGACCGAGGAGTCGACGCGGGCCAGCTCTTCCAGGGCGAGGCAGAGCGCGAAGTAGTCGCCGCCCATCCCGCCGTACTCCTCGACGACCGGCAGCCCGAACAGCCCCATCCGTCCCATCTTGGCCACGACGTCGTAGGGGAACTCGCCGCGCTCGTACAGGTCGCCGATCACCGGCGCGACCACGTCGCGGGCGAACTCCTCGACGGACTTGCGCAGCTCTTCGTGCTCCTCATCAAGCTTGTAGCTGAGCATCCTCGCCTCACTCCTTGTTGCCGTCGGCGGATACCGGGCCGATGACGGCCAGGATTTCGTCCATCCGGACCTGCTGGCCGGCCTTGGCGGCCAGCTCCGTCACCACTCCGTCGGCCCGCGCGGTGACCGTGTGCTCCATCTTCATCGCCTCCACGATGACCAGCGGCTGCCCGGACGTGACCTGCTGGCCAGCCTCGGCGAGGACCGCGACCACTGTCCCCGGCATCGGGGACCGGACGATGCCGTCACCGCCGATGGCTGCTGTCAGTGAGGCGCCGCGGCTGCTGGGCGCGCGCTGTGCGGTCAGCGCCCAGGTGTGGCCGGCGCGGCTGAGCCAGAGCACGGCGTCACCGTCGGCGGCGGTAGTCGGCCCGGTCTGGGCACGGTAGTACCGCCGTACGTGGCCGCCGTAGCTGACCGTGAGCGTGCCGGGAGTGGCAGTCGCCCGGGCGGGCACCGGCTCGCCGTCGCCGACCATCACCTCGGCCCCGGCCGAGGGCAGTCCGCGGACGCGGACTTCGGCGACCTGGCCCGGTCCGTACCCGACGCGGAGCCGGGTCCAGGCGGGCTCGCCGATCCGCCAGCCGTCGGGTATGTCCCACGGGTCAGCCGCGGGGCCAGCCGGCTCGCGGGCGAGCAGCTGGCCTAGCGCAGCGGCGGCCAGCACCTCTTCGGGCGGCACGGCGGCGGCGAAGTAGATCCGTTCGGCCAGTCCGGTGTCGGGCCGGCCCGCGGCCACGTCCTGGTCAGCGAGCAGCGCCCGCAGGAACGACACGTTGGTGGTCACGCCGAGCACCGCCGTGTCCGCCAGTGCGGCGTCAAGCCGCCGCAGCGCCGCGGCGCGGTCCGGGCCATGCGCGATCACCTTGGCCAGCATGGGGTCGTAGCTGCTGCCAACGACGGTCCCGGCCGTCAGCGCCGAGTCGACCCGGACCGCCGGCCCGGTGGGCTCGTGCAGCGCCAGCACCGTGCCGCCGGTCGGCAGGAAGCCGCGCGCTGGGTCCTCCGCGTACACCCGGGCCTCCATCGCGTGGCCGGTAAGCCGGACGTCGGCCTGGGTGAACGCCAGCGGCTCGTCAGCTGCCACCCGCAGCTGCCACTCGACCAGGTCCAGCCCGGTTACCAACTCGGTGACCGGGTGCTCGACCTGGAGCCTGGCGTTCATCTCCATGAACCAGAACTCGTCAGGGCGCTCACCGGAGACGATGAACTCCACGGTGCCCGCGTTGGTGTAGCCGACGCTCCGCGCGGCCGCGACCGCAGCGGCGCCCATCGCCTCGCGGCGCGTCGCATCGAGCAGCGGCGACGGCGCTTCTTCGATGATCTTCTGGTGGCGCCGCTGCAGGCTGCACTCGCGCTCGCCGAGGTGGACCGTGTTGCCGTGGGAGTCGGCGAGCACCTGGATCTCGATGTGCCGGGGCCGCTCGATGAATCGCTCCACCAGCAGTGTGTCGTCGCCGAACGCCGCCCGGGCAGTCCGGCGCGCCGCCGCCAGCGCGGCGGGCAGCTCGGCGGCGGAGCGGACCAGGCTCATGCCCTTGCCGCCGCCGCCCGCGGACGGCTTGATCAGCAAGGGGAAGCCGACTCCGTCCAGTGCCGCGATGATCTCCTCATCCGGCATCCCGTGCCGGCCGGCCCCGGGCACCACCGGCACGCCGGCGGCCGCGACTGTCTCCTTGGCCCGGATTTTGTCGCCCATCGAGGTGATCGCCGACGGCGGCGGCCCGATGAAGATAATCCCCGCGTCCGCGCTAGCCTGGGCGAACGCGGCATTCTCGGATAGGAACCCGTAGCCCGGATGGAGCGCCTGGGCGCCGCAGCGAACCGCCGCGTCCAGCACCCGCTCGATGTTCAGGTAGCTTTGCGGCACCGGGGCCGGGCCGATCCGCACGGCCTCGCCGGCGGCGCGGACGTGCGGGGCGCCGACGTCGGCGTCGCTGTAGACCGCGACGCTGGCGATACCCAGCCTGCTGAGCGTGTGGATGATCCGGACGGCGATCTCGCCGCGGTTGGCGATCAGCACCTTGCTGAACACGGAACCTCACATCCGGAAGATGCCGTAGCCGGCCGGGTCCAGCGGCGCGTTCGCCGCTGCCGACAGCGCCAGCCCCAGCAGTCGGCGGGTGCTGGCCGGGTCGATCACCCCGTCGTCCCACAGCCGGGCGGTCGCATAGTACGGGTTGCCCTGCTGCTCGTACTGCTCGCGGACGCCGGCCTCGTCGCTGCCGGCGCCGCTGCCGACGGAGGCCAGCACGCTCGCGGCCTGGTCGCCGCCCATAACCGAGATGCGGGCGTTCGGCCACATCCACAAGAACCGCGGCGCATACGCCCGGCCGCACATCGCGTAGTTCCCCGCGCCGAACGAGCCGCCGATGATCACCGTGAGCTTCGGCACCCGCGCGCAGGCGACGGCGGTGACCATCTTCGCGCCGTGCTTGGCGATACCGCCCGCCTCGTACTGGCGCCCGACCATGAAGCCGGTGATGTTCTGCAGGAAGATCAGGGGAATCTTCCGCTGGTCGCACAGCTCGATGAAGTGGGCGCCCTTCAGCGCGGACTCGCTGAACAAGATGCCGTTGTTGGCGATGATGCCGACCGGGTGCCCGTGAATGCGGGCGAAGCCGGTGACGAGGGTGGCGCCGTATTCCTTCTTGAACTCCGCTAGCCGGCTGCCGTCGGTGATCCTGGCGATCACCTCGCGCACGTCGTAGGGGGTGCGCAGGTCCGCGGGGACGACGCCGTAAATCTCATCAGGGTCATACAGCGGCGGCTGCGACGGGCGGACGTCCCAGGGGCGCGGGGCGGCCGGGCCGAGCGTGGCGATGATGCTCCTGACGATGCGCAGCGCGTCGGTGTCGTCGGCGGCAAGGTGGTCGGTCACGCCGGAGACCCGCGAGTGCAGGTCGCCGCCGCCGAGTTCCTCCGCGGTGACCACCTCGCCGGTGGCGGCCTTCACCAGCGGCGGGCCGCCGAGGAAGATCGTGCCCTGGTCCGCCACGATCACGTTCTCGTCGCTCATCGCGGGCACGTAGGCGCCGCCGGCGGTGCAGGAGCCGAGCACCGCGGCGATCTGCGGAATGCCGCGCCTGGACATCGTCGCCTGGTTGTAGAAGATGCGGCCGAAGTGCTCGCGGTCCGGGAACACCTCGTCTTGCCTGGGCAGGAACGCGCCGCCGGAGTCGACGAGGTAGAGGCACGGCAGGTTGTTGCCCAGCGCCACCTCCTGGGCGCGCAGGTGCTTCTTGACCGTCACCGGGTAGTAGGTGCCGCCCTTGACGGTCGCGTCGTTGGCGACGATGACGCACTCGCGGCCTTCGATGCGGCCGACCCCGGTGATGATGCCCGCCGCCGGCGAGTCGCCGTCGTACATGCCGCCGGCGGCCAGCGGGCTGAGTTCCAGGAACGGCGAGCCGGGGTCGGTCAGCACCTCCACCCGGTCCCGCGACAGCAGCTTACCGCGGCTGACGTGCCGGTCGCGGGCGCGGTCAGAGCCGCCGCGCGCCGCCACCTCGAGCTTGTCCCTGAGTTCCGCCGCGAGCGCGGTGTTGGCCGCGTAGTTACGCTTGAATGCCTCGCTCGCCGGGTCGGCCCTGCTGCCCAGGGCTGGCGCGCCGGCAGCGGGGAGCGCCGTCGGCTGCTGAGTGCTGAGACCAGTCATGTTATTTGTTGTTAACCTTATCTGAGTCCATACCCTGACTTTAGGTTAACGCACGCTAACATTTGTCGTCTACTATGGGAGAGTGAGCATTAGCAGCGATTCAGCCGTCCGCTCCGGCGCACTTCGCGGTGCCCGCAGGCGCGGGTCGCGCGGCGCGCTCCGACGCGAGGAGATCCTCGCCGCGGCGGCCGCGCTGTTCGCCCGCCGTGGCTTCCACGGTGTCACCATCGATGACATCGGGTCCGCCGTCGGCATGTCAGGCCCCGGCATCTACCGTCACTTCCCGGGCAAGGAAGCCGTGCTCGCGGAGATGCTTGTCGGCATCAGCGAGCGGCTGCTTGCCGAGGGCAGCCGCCGCGTGGTGGCGGCCGCGGACGCCGGCGCCGCCCTGGAAGCCCTGCTTGACTGGCACATCAGCTTCGCGCTCAGCGAGCCGGACCTGATCACGGTGCAGACCCGCGAGCTGGGCAACGTGCCCGAGCCCGCCCGGCGGCAGATCCGCCGCCTGCAGCGGCTGTACATCGAAGAATGGGTCACCGTCGCGAGCGAACTCAGCCCGCTCGCTTCCCCGGCCCGGCTGCGTACCGCCGTCCACGCCATATTCGGGTTGCTCAACTCCACCCCGCACAGCGCCAGTGAACTGCCAGCGGACGCCATGGCCGACCTCCTGCGCGCCATGGCCCGAGCCGCCATGGCCGCCGCGTCGGCACCGTCGGCCGGTTCATGAAAGCAGGAATGCGCTATCTGTGCGTCAAGCAATCGCAATCGGTCATGCATGCTGCGAACTTCGGATCCATTGGCCTCGGGATTCCGACGTCGATCGGAGCGGCGATCGGGGCCCTGATCGGACCACGGTTGCGGTGGTCGGTGACGGCGGCGGCATGATGAGGCTGGTCGAACTCTGGACGGCAGTCAGGCTCAAACTGCGGTTCGTGGTGGTGGTCCTGAATGACGCGTGCGACGGCATGGAGTACCACACCCTGTCCACACACGGCGTCGATCCGAAGTACTCCCTCTGTGACTGGCCGGAGTTCGCGGACGTCGCGCGGTCCCTCGGCGTTCGGGCATACACCGTACGGAATCTCGGCGAACTCGAGTGTCTCCGCGAGGAACTCGCAGAGGTCGAAGGACCGATACTGATCGATATCAAGGCGGATTCCGCGGTAGACATCGCCGCGGCTCGCCAATCGCGACATGCAGACTGATTTGGCAGCTTGCCACATCCCAGTAGCCTGACAGGGAGGCATCATCCATCCACGAGTATCAGTCAGCGGTCTGTGTAGCCTCGAGACGACGCTGGTCCAAGACCTTGGTTTCTGGCGGCGAGCGGAGATCCCAGGCGTCGGGATCCCGATGTTCAAGGTTGATGCCGTCGGCCGGGAGAACGGATTGGCCGAGATCGAACGCTCCGGCGTGCACGTCGGGAACCTCTTGTGGCTCAATGCCTTCACGCTTCGCGAGCCCGATCGTTGGGCGGCGCAGCGGGAGGCACTGCAAGATGTCCTTAAGGTTGCCCGGAACCTTGCTGCTGACTGCGTCTACATCACCACGGGCCCGCCAGACGGCTTGCTTGCCGATGCGGCCGCTGAGGCATTCGCGCGGGCGGTCGAACCTGTTCTGGATTACTCTCGCGCTATCGGCGTGCCACTGGCCGTTGAACATAATCACGCCAGCCGACGGGACATCGGCTTCATTTACACCCTACGCGAAATGATCGAGTATGCCCTCGAGATTGACGTCAAGGTCTGCGTAGAGCTGCAGAACTGCTGGGTGGAGCGTCATCTCGAGCGTCTCATCCGGGATGGCGTCGACTCTTTTGCCCTGGTGCAGGTGAGTGACTGGGTGTTGGGCGACGAAGTCCCTGACCGAGCTGTACCGGGCGACGGAATTGTCCCCCTCACCACGATAATCGAGTGGCTACTGGATGCAGGGTACCGCGGCGCGTTCGATATTGAGATGCGCGGTCCCAGAATTGATGCGGAGGGCCTCGAGCGCGCAGTGCTGCGTGCCGCTGAATGGCTTTCCGAGACGTTGGACCGGCTCGGGGCATGAGGCAGAAAGCACTGTGCCGCGCCCCAGCCTCGGGCACATCGGTAGGTGGACGCGACATAACATAACGCTGATGGAAAGAACGTCGGTATGGATCTCCAGCTAGCGGGCAAGCGGGCAATCGTAACCGGTGGAAGCGGCGGTATCGGATTCGCGGCGGCGCGGGAACTCCTCGATGAGGGCGTCGACGTCGTTCTCGTCGCGCGAGACCTAGCTGTCTTCTGGCGCGACGGATGCGCCCGAGCGAGGAAGTCCACCGACGCCTCGACCCGCAGTCGCAAGCCAAGGCTGAGGTGAGGTGGGTCATCCTCGCTGCCACGGTGCCTCCTGGCTTGACCGCGGAACACCCTGCCGGTCGGGCCCTAGTACGTAATTTGGATTAAACCAGCGGTCAACCAGCATCGCTTCAACTTGCCAACGTTTTGAATCTACATTAAATTCTGTAGGGGACGCAGCGAAGGAGGAGCGGTGCTTGACAGGGCGAGCAGCGGCGTGCGGGGAGAGCCTCGACGGACGCCCAACGACCTCGAGGACGGCATCTCGGCCAACGGTCATGGGCCGTCCGCAGTAGCTCGGCAGTTTCTGGACGGGAACGGTCCGGGCCCGGAGATGTTCGAGGTGGGCGACCTCGCCGACTCGGCCAACGCGACGAGGCACGCCCGCCTGCTGATCCCGGTCGCGCAGCCGCTGGCGACCGTCGTCTACTTCCATAGCGGCGGCTGGCTATCCGACTCCGTTCTGGACGCCGAACCTAGCGCGCGGAGATTGGCGGAGCGGACCGCGTGCACGTTCGCGGTTGTGGGCTATCGAGCGCGCGATGCGCAGGGTACGACGCTGGCGCGCGCCGAGGCGTTGCACTGGTGGAACCGTCTGGCAGGCGACGACGCGGACCTGCGCGCGTCGTCCCGACCGGCAGTGGTCATGGGTTTCGGGTACGGAGCCCGGCTTTGCTGCGAGATATCGGCCACGGCGGACGCGCATCCCCTGATGCGCCGCCCATTGCTAGCGATCCTCGTAGATCCGGTTCTTCGCGACTCCGGTGACGTGGCGGATGCGGAGGACGCCGAAATCGACGCTCACATCCGGTACGCCCTGCGGGCGGCGGAGGCGTGTTACGGTCTGGACGAGTTCGACTTCGGCCCGAACACAGTGCCGGCCTTGGTGATCACTTCTGACTCGCTCGCCCAGCCAGACGCGGATGCGTACGTCAGCTTGCTCCTGTCGTCCGGCGTAGCGGTCGAGCTTCGCGTGCACCAAGGACAGATGCACGGTTTCTTCGAAGCCGTCGAGATCAGGCAAGGCGAGCGGGCGTTCCAGCAGGTAGTTCGCACCCTTCGGTCGATCTGGTCCCGGTCCGAGCGGTTGGAAGGTGCGGCCGCCTCACCCCTCGACGACCTGCTCGCCCATGCCTGATCCATCAGCCAAATCGCCTCAGATATCGGGAACGCCGTGAGCCAAGTACCCGCACGCCAAGAACCGGACGTCGACGTCGCTATCATCGGAGCGGGCTTCGCCGGCCTGTACATGTTGTACCGAGCCCGCGATGTCCTCGGGCTACGGGCCAAGGCCTATGAGGCCTCCGACGGCGTCGGTGGGACCTGGCACCTGAACCGGTATCCGGGCGCGCGGTGCGATTCGGAAAGCTATGTGTACTGCTATTCGTTCAGCCAAGAACTCCTAGACGAGTGGCAGTGGAGCGGCAAGTACCCAGCGCAGCCGGAGATCCTGAGCTACCTTAATCACGTCGCCGACCGGTTCGACCTCCGACGTGACATCTCGTTGACCAACCGCGTACTGAGCGCCCGCTTTGTCGACGACGACGGACTGTGGCACCTGGATACCCAGCTGGACGGCGAGGTCACGTCGCGCTACCTGGTGACGGGGATCGGGCTGCTGGCGTCGGCCCAATATGTGCCGGCGATCGAAGGGCTCGACGGTTTCGCCGGGACCTGGGCACATACCGGAGACTGGCCAACCGAGGGCATTGACTTTGCCGGCAAGCGCGTCGCCGTCATCGGTACCGGTTCTACCGGCGTTCAGTCGATCCCGGTGATCGCCGAGCAGGCGGCGGCACTGACGGTGTTTCAACGCACGCCCCAGTTCACCGTGCCCGCGCAGCACCACAGCATGTCGGCAGATGAGATGGCTTCAATCCGGGCGAACTACGCCGAGGTGTGGGACAAGGCTCAGCACTCGGCGGGGGGTTTCCCGTGGTCACATAATGGGCGCTCCGCGCTGGAGGACACGCCCGAGGAGGTCGAGGCTACCTTCGAGTCCCTGTGGCAGCAGGGTGGCTTCCGGTTTATCTTCGCCTCATACCGTGACTTGATGATTGACCGTCGTGCGAACGAACTCGCATCGCAGTTCGTCCGACGCAAGATCCGTGAGCAGGTCATCGATCCTCGGGTCCGTGAGCTCCTCACGCCGGCAGACCATCCGTTCGGGGCAAAGCGGCCGATTGTCGACACGAACTACTTCGCGACGTACAACCGGCCTAACGTCAGCCTTGTCGATCTCTCGGACACCCCGATCAAGCGGATTACGGCGACCGGGATTCAAACCACGGAGGAGCATCACGACCTCGACGTGATCATCCTTGCGACCGGATTCGACGCCGTGACAGGGCCGTTCATGAGGATGAACATCGAGGGTCGGGAAGGTCTCGCGCTGCGCGACAAGTGGGCCGCCGGGCCGACCTCCTATCTTGGGCTCACCGTGTCGGGCTTCCCGAACATGTTCATGATCACGGGGCCCGGTTCGGTCTTCGGCAACATTCCAGTCGTCGTCGAGCACCACGTCGAATGGATTGCCGGCCTGATCGCGCACATGAACAAGATCGGCCGAAGCTTCGCCGAGGCGGATCCTGACGCCGAGTCCGCGTGGGCGAGCGCCATGGCCGACGTGGCCTCGCGGACTGTCGTTCCGCTCGGCGACTCTTGGGGGACGGGCAAGAACATCCCCGGCAAGCCGGAGACGGTCTTGTTCTTCCTGGGGTCCTATGGCGTGTACCGAGCGCGTTGCGATCAGGTAGCGGCGACTGACTACACCGGCATCATGCTGACCTAGCACTGCGGAGTCTCACCGGCAGGTTGACCTGATGGGAGGAGTTCACGTGGCGGTCGGGCCGTTGGCGGGATATCGCGTTCTGGAATTCGCGGGAATGGGTCCAGGGCCGTTTGGTGGCATGATGCTCGCCCAGCTCGGAGCGGACGTCGTTGTGGTCGAACGGCCCGGCTCGGATCCGCACGGATTGCTTGGCAACCCACGACTCAACTATCTCAACGCCGGTAAGCGCTCCATCGCCCTGAATCTCAAGGACGCGACGGAGCGCGCCCTCGCGGTGCGTCTGGTCGATGCAGCACATGTGGTCATCGACCCGTTCCGGCCCGGCGTACTCGAGCGCCTCGGTCTCGGGCCGGAGGAGTGTCTTGCTCGGAATCCAGGACTCGTCTACGCACGGATGACTGGCTGGGGGCAAGACGGACCCCAGGCCCAGACCGCCGGTCACGACATCAACTACATTGCGGTGACCGGTGCGCTGCACGCGATCGGCGGACCGGACCGTCCCGAGGTTCCCCTCAACCTTCTTGGCGATTTCGGTGGCGGCGGTCTGTACCTGGTACTGGGCATCGTGTCAGCGTTGCTCGAGGTCGAGCGCTCCGGTCGAGGCCAGACGCTTGACGTCGCCATCGTCGACGGGGTGTCACACCTGCTGACCGGTGTCCATAGCATGCTTGCCAATAGTCAGTGGCAGGATCGTCGCGGCGTGAACCTGCTCGATGGAGGAGCACCGTTCTATACCACCTACGAGACCTCAGACGGGCGCTTCATGGCTGTAGGCGCGATCGAGCCCCAGTTCTTCGCCGAACTGGTAGAGGTGCTCGGGGTCGACGTCGCCGTAACAGAGCAGATGGCCCAGCACCTATGGCCCCAACAGCGACGGGTCTTTTCCGCAGTGTTCCGCTCGCGGACCCAGGCAGAGTGGGCAATCCGGTTCGCGGGCCGTGACGCATGTGTGACGCCCGTGTTGGATCTCACCTCGTCACCGGACAGTAGCTATCTCGCGAGCCGGGCAACGGTACGCCGCACTGTCGACGGGCATGTGCGCGCTGCTACGGCGCCCCGGTTCAGCCTTTATCCCGAATGTGGTGGCGCTCAGGTGCCGCCTCTGCCTGGCCGGGACCAGGCAGAGGTTTTGGACGACTGGGGGCTGGTGCGCCACTAGCGGGCTCGTGAGCCGCTACCGGCGCCCACCGTCGGACGACTGGCTGTCTGGCCGCCCGCCGACGGGCGCCGGCGCCGGTTGGCGCGGGCCGGTGACAGTCGCGCTGATGCCATGACACACCATGTCCTGTGCCGTATGGATCAGCGATTCCAGACTGCCACGGTTGACGTCCCACCACTCAGGAGCCCAGTTCAGCGCGCCGAGGATGAGCATTCTCGCCGCGAAGAGGTCGAGGTCCTCCCTCAACTGGCCGGCGGCGGCAGCGTCGGCCAACAGCGAACGCCAGATGTGGCTGTACTCTACCTGTTCGGCTAGCTGACGAGCCTGCATCCGTTTGGGTAGCTGCCGACCGTTCCGCGTTGCGGCCTTGGCGTAGTCGGAGATGCTCAAGATGTGCTCCAGGTGCGCCTTGACGGCGACCAGGATCCGGTCGAGGGGACTCGTCGAGGCATCCAGCGCGTCGAGAGTTCTGAGAACGTACTTGCGGGTGCCCACGTTGCCGACCCACATGACTTCCTCGATGAGGTCTTCACGGGACCCGAAGTAGTAGTAGATCGCGGGCGCCTGCAACTCGGCCTCGTCGGCGATGTCGCTCAGCCGCGTGCCCGCGAAGCCGTTCGCGGCCAGAATCCTTGCCGCGGCATCGAGCACTCGCCGCCGCGTCTGCGCTGACTTGACTGGCATCCGCCGGCTCGACTGCTTCGCGCGCGACGACGGCGCCCCGGACTTCTCTGAACCAGAATTCGAAGGCGACGCTCGGTGTTGCGATCTGCTGCGACCCTGCTTTGCCGTCGGTGCACTCTTGGGCATGCGCTCATGATAGGCCCGTCGCTTCGAAAGCCGCTGTACACACCTGGAGTGCGCGGTTGCGCCGCAGCTGGCCGAACCTATATTCTATCTACGATTTAAAATACGAGGCCTGCCAAGAATCCAGGGTGCGTGCGTCACTTGCGGCGGAGGCAACTGAACCGCACGGGTGGGAGCCCGACATGAGCGATGGAGCTCCCGCGGCCGAGCCTGCCGTCCCACCGCCTTGGGCCAGTCGATCCAGCCCGAAGCTGTATTCGGCCAACCCTGTCTGTGCTTCCAGATCAGGCCGGGACACTTGGCGGAGCTCTTCCTCGACGCCCGAGGTTTCATAGACCGCACTTACGTGGCTGACGCAGAACGTGAGGTTACGTTCGCCCAGCACGAGCGTCTGGTGGCTGGCGGGCGGCTCTCTTGGCGACCCGCGGCGTCGAGCCGGGCGCTCGCGTGATGCTCCTCGGGGCAAACTCGATCGAGTGGGTCGTAGCATTCTGGGCAACGATCGCTGCGCGGGCTGCCGTTGTTCTCGGGAACGCCTGGTAGAGCGCGGAGGACATCCGACATGTCATTGGGGTGTCCTCGCCGGCCGTTGTCATTGCCGACCAGCGCTGCCAGGACAAACTAGGCGCCAACGTTTTCGCCGTGCAGTTTGCCGAGTTGGGCGCCGACCGGATCGTTGACGCGGCACTGAGTCTCACAGGCCCGCCTCGGGGCGAAGGCACCCCCGCGATCGTGCTGTTCACCGCCGGCACCACGGGTGAGTCGAAAGCCGCCGTCCTCACCCACCGCGGGATCTTGTCGACGCTGCAGAGTCTCCTGCTGATCTCACATCGGATATCGGCTGCGGGCCAGGCTCGACCCAGCCCGAGCAGGGCGGTCGTCAGCCTGCCGCTCTTTCACATAGGTGGCCTGCAGCAGCTCATCACGCCGCTAGTCACGGGCGGGACTGTCGTGTTCACGTCGGGCAAGTTTGATCCCGAGCAGGTCGTGGAGCTGATCGACCGCCATTCGATCAACCTGTGGGGCACTCCCGCCCCCTCGTATCCAACGCTCAACCGGCCTCTCAGCCATGCGCAAACCGCCTGGCCTCACTGAGCTGCACATGGCCGAGGGTCTGGGCGAGCATGGTCATGTCGCCGCCGGCCTGGACCGCGTGGAGCTGCATCGGATCGCCGGTCACGACCACCCTCGCGCCGTGCAGGGCGGCCCGGCGCAGCACGGCGGCGAGGTCAGCCAGCGGCATCATCGACGCCTCATCCAGCATCAGCAAAGTTCCGGGTTTCAGCTCGACCGGGTGCCGGGACTCGCGGGCCTGCTCAGAATGACCCAGCCATTCGGCCGTGTTGTACGCCTGCGAGGCCTCCCCGCGCCGGGCGGTCTCGCCGCGGATCACGTTCCGCGCGTTGCTGGACGTGGTCAGCGCGACGACCGGCCCTGTCCCGATGCCAGACCAGACCCTGGCCATCTCTACGGCGGTCGTGGTCTTGCCGGTGCCGGGCGGGCCGATCAATTCCGCGCCGCGGGGCGAGGTCAGCGCGAAGAACGCGGCGGCGGCCTGATCCATCCGCAGCCCGCTCCCGGTCATCGTGCTCATTACCTCCGCGTTGCTCAGCTCGGGCAGGAGCAGCGCTTCCAGCCGGGCACGGTCAGCGCCGAGCCGCTACGCCGCGATGTCCGGATCAAGCCCCGGCGCTCCGGTCTCCTGCGCCTGAGCCGTGAGACGCTCCTCCAAGCTGGGCTGAGCCCGCGTCGCGTAACGAACACCGCGAACCGGTCGATGCTCGCCAGCTCCGCCGGGCCAGGCTTCCGGCCATGCCGGAACGTGAACTGCGCGGAGATCATCTGAGCCACTCGCCCCACCCGGGACTGCTCCGCTGTCGGCAGATCAGCGACCGCCTGCCTGGCCGCCTGGGTCACAGCGTCAGGAATCGACGCCAGGTCGCCCACGTCCCGGTCGCGCGCCGTCGCCTCCACTCCCGCAGCTTCTTCCGCAAATCCCGCAGCTTCTTCTGCAAATCCCGCAGCTTCTTCTGCAAATCCAGCGGTTCGCCGGCCTTTGGCGGACGGGATCGCAAGGCGACATCACGCAAGATGCGGAACATCTGACGGGCATCAGGCCGACGGCCATGCTCAGCCTCCCGCTCATCGGCGGTCGCACGAGCCAGCTCCACGATCGTCTGACGCCGCGAGGAGAACGCGTCCACCGAGATGCCAAAACTCTCTGTCGAGCGCACCTCGTGCCTGCGCGCTACTGCCCGGGCCCGACGACCAACAACATCGAGGTGCCCATCGCTGTCGTTCGGGTCTCTCCGCCCGCAGACATTCGCCCGCGCCAGGTCCCCAGCGGCCCCGGCCGCTCGCCGTCCCGGATTGAGGAGACGTTCCCTGCCGGGCGGCCCGGGACGACCGCTTCGCGGCGGGCGGTCAGGTAGCGCAGCAGCTGTCAGTCACCCGCATGTTGACGAGGGCCAGTTTTTAACCTACATTCAATTAAACAGAGTCCAGCCGTCCCCATCGCCTGATGCGAGGCCGGCGGAGCCACCGCAAGCCATCCACCGCAGACTGTAGGGAGGTATCCATGCCAACCGTTAGACCGTTTTTCCGACGATCGACAGCACAAGTTGGCGTGATCGCGATTGTGATCGCCAGTGCGGCCCTGGCAGCGTGCAGCTCTAGCACGACCAGCGCAGGTAGCAGCCCGACCAACGCAGGGTCGGGTACGACCGGCACCTCGGGTACCTCATCGGCCGCGTGCGTCAGCCAGGCGACCAGCCTCACCAAAGCCAGCCTCGCCAGCGGCGCCGGTGACCCGTATCCAACCGCTCTCGCAAGTGCGGCCGCCGTCAAAGGCAAGACCTACTGGATGATCTCTCTCTCCCAGTCGGTTACCGGAGACGTGCTGATGAGTCAGGGATTCGAGGCGGCAGCTAAGGCCGCAGGCGCCAATGTCCACGTGTATGACGGGAAAGGCCTGGTTCCGACAATAGTTCAAGGCGTAAATACCGCCATCGCGGCAAAGGCCGCCGGTATCGTCCTCCTTAATGTCGACACGGCGTGGGTCACTAACCAACTAGCGGCCGCCAAGGCGGCTGGCATTCCCGTTATTGTGACGAACAACGGCAGCCTTATCACGCCCGCCCCTCTCGGGGTGGCGGCGCAGGCCACACCGAGCAACATCACAGCGGGAAAGCTTCAGGCTGACTACGCTTTGTACGCCACCTCGTGCAAGCTAAACGCGATCTTCGTCACAAGCCTGAGCGCCCCTTCAGCCAAGGCCATCACTGACGGGGCGCAAAGTGAAATCTCGCGCCTCTGCCCGACAGGTTGCAAGACGACAGTCGTCAACGTAGCCCCTGCGGACATCGCGACGGACCTTCCGGGACTTGTAGAAAGCGCCCTCCAGCGCGACCCGAGCGCGAACATGATTATTGACGGCTCGGACACAGCCTATGTTCCTGGCATTCAGGTAGCGCAGAAAGCGCTCGGAACGAAAGTCCCTATTGTAAGCAATATCGGCTCGGGGATCCCTCCCGAGTCAGGTGTGCCGATCATTGCCGATACCGTTTCGGGGACAAACGCTATCAACGGATGGTATTATTTCGATGCTGCACTCCGGGTAGCCAATGGCCAGACTGGAGTAATGATGCAGATCCCCACTATTCTTGTGGACAGGAGCACATGGGGTACCGGCGCGCCGCCATTTGTGCCGCCCTCCTATGCCGACTACCAGAAAGCCTTTGAAAAGCTGTGGGGAGTTAGCAGTTAAGTTGTGGTCAGATGTGCCGGCGGAGTCGTGTGTCGGCGACTCCGCCGTCGCGACCCGGCAACATCGGATGTCCGAGCGTAGGGAGCCCCAATGGAATCTTCATCGCAACCTATTCAGCCCCATTCGGCTGCCGCACTCCTTTCTATCCCGCGACTGACTGAAGCGCAGATCGAGGCGGCGGTGGACCTGCTACTAGACCTGCGCAGCGGCGCGACCGAGGCTGACGATTTCCCGGCCGAGCTCATCCCCCAGTCCACGCTGGACGTGCAGCGTATTCTCGATCTCGTTCGCGAGGCGCTCGACCGGCCGGCCCGCGGGTGGAAGGTTCATTCGGCTAACAGGGGTCTGAACCCTCCATTCGTTTGCCCGGTGTATGACGTGTTTGACAATGACGCTTCGATTCCCCGAGCGATGTCGCCGGAACTGATCGCCGAGCCGGAGATCATGTTCAAGGCGGTTCGCGACCTACCTGCGAGCGACCGCAACTACAGTATTCCGGAGATCATGGAGGCAGTGACGGCCGTGATCGGTTGCGAGGTCCTTCGTTCTCGGTTTCGTCCCACGATTCGCTACGGTGACCGCGCCGTGTTCGCCCTTTTCTCTGACAACATAGGAAACGGCTGCGTGGTTGTCGGCGACGAAATTCCTAATTGGCAAGACGTCGAGTTCGAGGACGTCCGACTTACCGTTGAGGTGGACGGCAAGGAAGTCGCGTCGGTGGTAGGCGCGCATCTGTCCGACAATCCGTTCCTGCCCGTCGTGATGTGCGTCAACCGGGTTCGGCGCAGAGCCGATATCCATGCCGGTGAAATTCTGGTCACGAACGCGACCACGAGCTTCTTCGAGGTGCCGGTCGGATCTCTCCTTCGTTGCACCTATCACGGCCTCGGTGAGGTCCGTATGACGTTTGCGCCTTGAGACTGCGGCGCTATGAGATGGAGTGGACGTGGCAAACCGAGTTGTCTCAGGGTCTGATCGGGCATCGCTTGGCGACGGGTTTACCGCCCGTGTCGCTCGGGATGTCATGTCTTTGTCGTCGCGGAGCTGGTCCGATGAGGTACTCGAGCGGGTGCGTCACGCGGTGACGGATTGGATGGGCGTAACGATCTTCGGGGCGAGGAATGAGTCCGCGCGGATAGCCCAGCAGTTCGCCCTCTTCGAGGGGGGAAATCCGGTATCGAGGATCATCGGGACGCCGTACAAGGTAACCGCACGACAGGCCGCACTTGCCAGTGGCATTGCGACCCACGCCAATGACTACGATGACACGGCGTTTGCGTGTCATCCTTCGGCAATGGTGCTTCCGGCTGCTTTCGCCGTGGCCGAGGCGGTTGGCGCCGATGGGTCCGCGGCAGTCGACGCCATGGTCCAGGGCTATGAGGCGATCAAGCTCATCATGGCCGCCGTCGGTACGGACCACGCGGGGGCCTTCCACGCAGTGGGCACCTTCGGCGTCTTCGGTGCTACCGCCGCCGCGGCGCGGCTCCTTGGTCTTGACCTCCTGCAGCTCGAGCGAGCTTTCGGAATTGCCGCGACTCAGGCCGCGGGTCTGAAGGCTAGTCACGGAACGATGTCGAAGCACCTGCATGCGGGCCATGCGTGCGGAGTTGGAGTGCTCTCGGCGTACCTCGCGAAGAGCGGCTACACGGGCGCGACCAACGTGATCGAGGCGCCCCAGGGCTTTGCGTGCGGGTATACGAATGAAGTCTCGGAGTTCGATCCCCGCGCTAAGGACTCCTTCGTTGGCGAACGTCTAGGTGTTCAGGAGATCGTCTTCAAGCGTTATGCGGCCTGCGGTGGATCGCACTCTGCGATCGCCGGCGCCCAGGCCCTCAAGGCCGAACATTTCTTCAGCGCGGATGATGTCGAATCCGTGGACGTTCTCCAAGCGGCGTCACTAGACCAGGTGTGCAATATCTCGGAGCCGACGAGCGCGGCGGAGGGCATGTTTTCGACTCGCCATACGGTAGCGATGGCCCTGGTTGGGGCTGGCTTCACACCGGATTCCTTTACGGACGCGACCGTCAACGACGCTCGTACAGTCACAATGCGCGAACGCGTAAGAGTCACCTCCCAGGAGGAGATCCCTGTTGATAGTTCGCAGGTGAGAATAAAGCTGCGCAACGGTCGGGGCCTACAAGCCACCGTCAACGCACTGGTCGCCGTCCCTGACGAGGAACTCCCGCGGCAGCGTGTACGGCTAGAGGAGAAGTACCGCGACCTCGTCGAGCCCCTTCTCGGCGGCGATCGTACAGACGAACTCCTGAACGCCGTTCGGCGAATCGAAATACTGCCGTCGATAGCTGACCTCACAGACCTGACCGACCCGCGGACGTGACTAGACAGCGACACGTCCACGAGTTATTCTAATATAGATTCAAACATTCCGGCCGGCTGGTTTGCCTAGCCTTGAAGACCCACTGCACGACGCAGTGAGCTTCGGGTGGGACCTTGTGCTGCATTCGCGGGCACTCTCTCGTGACTGCGGAACCCATACGGTGGACCGGCCAACTGATCTACGCATTGGAGTTCGTTGACAGTGGAAGATAATTTTCCGGTTATAGTCACCGGCGCCGCAGGATCTGTTGGCAGCGCGGTTTGCTCAGCTCTCGCAAGGTCGAACGCCCAGGTCGTATGTGCGGATCTCGCTGATACCGGCGAAGTCGTTGAAGCAATCGAGAAAGCCGGCGGTTCGGCCAGCGGAATCGTGCTAGACGTCGCTGATCCATCCGGCTGGCAACGAGCCGTCGAGGCTGCGGAGGCGACATACGGGTCCGTCGGCGCGCTGATCAATGTCGCCGGAATCAACATGGGCGGCAACGACACCGTAACCGAGGTCGATCTAGCAGCCTGGCGTCGAGTCTTCGATGTGAACGTGATCGGAATGGCCCTAGGCACCTCCGCTGTCCTGCCTAGCATGCGTCAGCGTGGCAACGGGCGAATCGTAAATATCGCGTCGGTCGCCGGGATACGTGGTGCCAAGAACAACGCAGCCTACTCCGCGTCGAAGGGTGCTGTAATCGCGCTAACTCGGCAGGCTGCAATTGAGCTCGCCGGCTTCGATATCACGGTCAATGCCGTCGCGCCGGGCATGATGGAGGCCGGCATCGGCGGCCGGGACCGTGGCGCCCAGTGGCGCCTCGACTTCATCTCGCGCCAGCCAATACCCCGAGCTGTCCTAGGGTCAGACATCGCGAGCGCCGTCGATTACCTGGTGTCGCCGAGCGCGGCAATTGTCACCGGCCAGGTCCTTGCGGTCGACGCAGGCTGGACGGCATCGCTGTGACGCGCGGCGCTGATCGCGTCGTAACTCAGCCAAGTTCGTTCAGACGGTCGCCGGGGGAGAATGGAAGGGCCCGCAGTGGAGGCACACCGGTCATTCGCTCGCGCACTCTATGAGCACGGGGTCGACACGCTATTCGGCCTGATGGGCGACGCGAACATGCTGCACATCACCGACTATGTCGATGAGACGGGAGGGCGCTTCGTCAGCGCGGTGGAAGAAGGCAGCGCCGTGAGCATGGCTGACGGCTTCCACCGGACGAGTGGCAAGGTGGGCGTCGCGACCGTGACCCATGGACCGGCAGCGACGAACTGCGCTACGGCGCTCACTGAGGCTGTCCGTGCGCGCAGTGCGGTCGTTCTCATCTGCGGTGATCCGATCCCGCGCCGCGACCACATACAGGCGATCAACCTCTCGACGCTTGCCCACGTCGCTGGCGCCAGGTATCACGAGGTGAGGTCGGCAGAGCACATCGCCGAGGACATCGCTCGGGTCCTCGCCGAGGTGGCTGTTAGCAGAACGCCAGTACTCTTTAACTTGCCGGCCGCGATGCAGATGGCAGAGGTCGATCACCCCGGCGCTGCTCGGACGCGCGCGAGGGACATCATTCAGGCTCCGGCCGCCGATGAAGACGCGCTGGACACAGCCCTGGGCGTGGTCGCGTCCGCGCGACGACCGATTGTCCTGGCTGGTCAGGGTGCCATGGAGGCTGGCGCACGTGAGGATCTCATCGCCCTCGCAGACCTCATTGGGGCCCCGATGGCCACAACCTGGCTCGCGAAGGACCTGTTCACCGGACACCCCTGGGATCTCGGCGTCATGGGCACCGTAGGAAGCCAGATTGGCCTCCAGTGTGTGAGTAAGGCAGACTGCATTATCGCGTTCGGCGCAGGGCTCAACGACTTTACGACCGATGCCGGATCGCTACTCGAAGGAAAGGCCCTCGTCCACTGCGACATCGACCCACGGCGTCTTGTGCGCGTCCGTCCCACGGTGGCGCCCGTCGTTGGCGATGCCCGGCAAGTGGCCAGAGCGATGGTCGAACAGCTACGAGCTTCTGATCATCGACCCTCGTCGTTTCGCACGGATGAGCTAGGCGCATCCCTGGCCAAGTATGCGCCAACAGATGACTTCGAAGACACGAGCACCGACGTGTCCATCGACATGCGCACCGCGATGGTCCGGCTCGATGAGATGTTGCCACGGAAGCGGGTCGTCGCTACGGACGGCGGACGATTCATGAAGGCGCCAATGCGCTACCTGAGCGTTCGGGACCCGAGATCTATCCTGCATACCGCGAACTTCGGCTCGATCGGTCTAGGCATACCGACGGCAGTGGGTGCGGCCATCGGGGCCCCCGACCGGGTCACAGTCGCCGTGGTCGGTGACGGCGGCGGGATGATGAGACTGATCGAGCTGTCGACGGCAGTCCGATTCAAACTGCCCCTGGTCGTCGTCATCCTGAATGACGCGTGCTATGGCATGGAATACCACACCCTGTCGACCTTCGGCGTCGATCCACAGTATGCGCTCTGCCATTGGCCTGCGTTCGCGGACGTTGCGCGGTCCCTCGGTGCCCGGGCCTACACGGCGCGAAACCTCAATGAACTCGCCTCTCTCCACGATGAGCTCGCGAAGATTGACGGACCGGTACTGATTGACGTCAAAGCAGATCCCGCTGTGGACATCGACGCGGCTCATCAGTCGCCGCGTGAGGAGGGAAAAGGGTAGGTATGGATCTGCAGCTCGAAGGCAAGCGCGCGATCATCACCGGTGGTAGCGGCGGTATTGGGTTCGCCGTAGCGCAGGTGCTTGTGACCGAAGGCGCTGACGTCGTGCTCGTCGCGCGAAACCCGAACAAGCTGGATTCTGCCCAACAGCGACTGGCCGATATGGGACGGAACGTCCTTGCGATCGTGGCGGACACTACCGATGACAGCGCAGTTCAGGCGATGGTGGACCGCACCGCAACCGAGATGGGCGGGATGGATATCCTGGTCAACGCGGCCGCGGATCCCGGTGGCTCTACTCCCGCTCGCGTGCTGGCTGACTTCGCCGATGACGACCTGCGGATCGAGATCGAGACGAAGGTGCTGGGCTACCTGCGCTGCGCCCGCGCCGTGGCGCCCTACATGGTCTCGCAGGGGTGGGGTCGCATTATTAACGTGAGCGGTCTCGCCGCGCGTCAGACTGGCAACATAGTCGGCTCAGTTCGAAACGTCGCCGTTGCGGCAATGTCCAAGAACCTTGCCGATGAGCTTGGCCCGGCTGGTATCAACGTGACGGTTGTGCATCCTGGTATGACCATCACCGACCGAACATCCGGACTGATCGCCGAAATAGCGCAGGCGCGTGGCATCAGTCACAGCGACGCGACCGCAGCGATGGTAGCCGGTGTCAGCGTCGGTCGGGCAATCACCGCGGCTGAGGTTGCTGATGTCGTGGCCTTCCTCGCCTCGCCCCGAAGTGTCGCCATCAACGGGGACCCGATTGCCGTTGGGGGCGGCTCGCGAGGCGCGATCTACTACTAGGCCGGGTCACAGGACCGTTTTAACGCTCGATCTTCGTGTCCGGTTAGGAACGACCCTCGGGTTCGTCATGCCAGGCTCGCGCCAGGGCTTCCGCGCTGAAGGCCGATGACCGGCATACCTCAATGACTCTCCGCTCGATAGCCTCATGCCGACGGATGGCATCGGGCAAGCCGGCCGCAAGCTCGAGCGGGATCTTGATCACGCCGTGCAAGTCGCCATGGATGAGGTCACCCATTTCAACGACGACCCCGCCCACCGCGACCGGGCCGCCCACGTCGACGAGATCGACATGTCCGCCGCCGACGTCGACACCCCCCGCGAAGGCCATGAACCCGGCTGCTTCCATCTCCGGCACATCGCGTACCGGACCGTTAGTAATTCCCGCACGAATCCCGGACGCGAGATTGATATGTGCCGCTACCTCGCCCCATATGCAGACCGGCCCGTGCCAGTCGCCGATATTCTGGACCACCAGAATCCGCGGCTTTGGCAGACCCGCCATGTCAGCCTCGTTCTGGTTCGTCAACCGTGCGGTCATTGCGGCATCCGCAGGTGGCCCGCTCCGGCGGGTCGCGACCTTGCGCGTCACTGCGAATCCGGCTACAGGAGGCAGGCTCGGTGATACGCAGTGCACCGCATGCCGGTCGAAGGACTGGACCGCGGCCGGATCGACGCCGAGGCGCTTGAGCCCGTTGAGCACGGACGGCGTGCTGAAGCCTGCGAGAGTCTCGATGAGATCGTCATTGATAGGGGTGGTCACGACGCGCCCTCGATAGCTCGTGGTATTTCACAATACGTCCTCGCACCTCTCACCTCGGCCCGACGCCCTTCACCTTGGCTGAATCATTATTCTAATGTAGACTAGAAAAAAGTACAGCCGACATGCCGGGCTATCGGATCACTCCCCGCCCCGCGGGCGCGATCCAGTTCGGAAAGGAGAGGACACATGGCGAAGCTGAGGCACGTTGCGATCAACTGCGATGACCTGGAGGCCGCGGCTAGCTTCTACTCATCGGCCTTCGAACTCAAGGAGGTCGGTCGCGTAGGAGATATGGCCACTATGGGCGCCGTCTACCTCACCGATGGCACTATCAACGTGGCGCTGATCAAGGTCGACGATCCGACCTTCCCGGCGGCGAAGCCGAAGGGTCTGAACCACATCGGCTTTGTGGTCGACGACGTCGATGCGGCTGTGGCTCTCGTTGAGTCCCATGGCGCGGTGGCCATCATCGATCCCGCGGCTGCATCAGGGGCGGGATCTTGGGAGACGAAGATGCGCACACCTGATGGTGTGGCCTTCGACCTGACGGCGCACGGGTGGCCTGGCATTACGGTTTAGCGCACGAGGGCTGGCGCTAAACTCACGAGGCAGCTCAGCTCGAACGCCCGAGTATGGATCGCGAGCCCGCACCACTAGCAATGCCGGACCGCCGATGTGGTGCGTGTGCTCGCGCTCGAAGCCTTCGTTTGGCCAGGCCTGCCCGTTGCCGCTCAGTCAAAGGCCGGCGGGTCACTCCCGTCTGCCGAGTGCGGCGTATTTCTGGCGCAGTAGATGTTTCTGCACCTTCCCGGCGCCATTGATCGGAAGTTCGGCAATAAACACATAGTGCTGAGGGCACTTGTAGCCGGCGAGGCTCTCCCGCGCGTGAGCTTGCAGTTTTGACTGCACTTCGGGCTCGTTCCGATGACGCCAATCATCCGCCAGGACGATGACGGCGCATCCGACCTCGAGAAATTCCGGGTCAGGCACACCGACGACCGCGATACCCGAGACCGCCTCGTGGGTGGACAGGACCGCTTCGACTTCTACGGGGTACACGTTCTCGCCACCGCTTCGGATCATGTCCTTCTTGCGTCCCACCAGCACTAGGAATCCGTCGTCAGTGATTTGTCCCAGATCACCGGTCCGGCACCAACCGCCAACGAAGGTCTCCTTCGTCGCGGACGGGTTGTTCCAATACTCAGCAGTCACGTTAGGGGCGCGGACCCAGACCTCGGCCACCTCACCGGGCAGGGCCGGGGTGAGGTCGTCACGCATGGTGCGGACCTGGGTGAGTGGCATCGGTCGGCCGACGCTTTCCGGGTGGGTGAAGCGGTCGGCGTGTTCCAGCAGCGTCGACATCGTTCCCCCCTCGGTTAGCCCATAGGCCTGCTGAAGCTCGACACCTGGGAATCGTTGTTCAATCGCCTTGATCGCCCATGGCAACACAGGATCACCACCGGTCAGGAACCGCCCGACCGTCGCGAGTTGTTCATCGCGGACGTTGGGATCCCGCAGAAGGTCGTAGAGAAGGAAAGGGTAGAGAAGCACATGCGTGGCGCCGGCGTTATGTATCGCGTCGACAATTCGCTTGGTGCTGAGGCCGCCGCTCGACATCGCAACGGCTTTGCCGTGCATGAACAGCGCGGGGAGCAGGAGGTCCTCGAACGCGCCGGCGTGATAGAGCGGGCCGGTTGTGAGGGACACGGTCGACCTGGTGTAACCCCACTTCGACGCCTGGATGAGTGCAAGCCAGAGCGCATTGTCATGTGTCCACACGACCCCCTTGGGCCGACCCGTCGTGCCTGACGTGTACATCAACATTAGCGGGTCGGTTCCAGCGGGCTGTGGTAGCCCATCGAGGTCAATGCCCGCAACTGCGCCGGTAGCCGCACTGCCCTGCGCCCACGGGGTGGCGGAATCGTCGTCTTTGACCGAAATCCAGAGCTCGACGGGGACATCGTTGATGATCGGCTCCAGCTGCGGGGCTCGGCTGGTGTGAAAAAGAACGACTTTGCATCCCGAGTCGCCGATGATGTACTGCAGCTCCGGTGCGGTGAGCCGGAAGTTCAGACGCACCGCGATGGCCCCGATGCGGGCGATGGCGAAATACGCCGCGACGTAGTCGTGAGAGTTGAGCAGGAGCAAGCCGACGCGGTCGCCCGCAACGACGCCGGCAGCTACGAACTCCGCAACCCATTTGTCGCGCAGCGCGCGCAACTGCCGATAGGTCAGTGACGGTTCACCATCAATCGATAGCGCGTCAGCGTCCGGATCGCCTTCCGGCAGCAGTTCGAAGGGCGAGTCGATGATCCAGTTGATATCCATGGGTGCTCCTTGCGTCACCTACATCGAGACCAGCACTCCGGTCGTGGGCAGCGAACCGGCAGGGCACCGTCGCTGCCACAGGCTCCTCCAGGGCTCGACCGCGGGACGTAGGCGAGACGCCGGTCAACCACGGTTTATAATCCAGATTAAACCATACTTCAGCGAGTCTCGCCCCCTGGCTTTGTCAATATTTTTAATTTATATTAGATTATATTACCGTGATGAAGGAGGACTGCCGTGGTCGACCGAGTGAGGAACCGACTACACGCCGAGCTCGGCCAGTCGGCCAGCGATCTTGAGCTTGGCGACATGGTCTTCGACCAAGCATCGACCGTAGCGGCCCGACAGCTCCTGGCGGGCAATGGTCCAGGTCCGGACATGTATGACGTGCGCGACCTCGTCGACCCGACGGACAAAGCGAGGCGTGCGCGCCTGCTTGTCCCGGTCCCACAACCGCGCGCAACCGTTGTTTACTTCCATAGCGGCGGCTGGCTGTCCGACTCAATAGAGGACGCCGAACCGATCGCCCGGCGGCTGGCGGAGCGGACCGCGTGCTCATTCGCCCTTGTCGACTATCGCCCCCGTGATGCGCGGGGAGCGACAGTGGCGGGGGCCGACGCGGTGTACTGGTGGAACCGGCTAACCGACGACGAGGAAGTCCACGGTGCGTCCTCCCGGCCGGCCTTGGTGATGGGTCTCGGCTATGGGGCCAGGCTCTGCCGCGAAGTGATCGGGTCCGCGGACGCGAACCCACTCCTGCGCCGCCCGTTGCTGCACATCCTCATAGACCCGTCGCTGCGCAACTGCGTTCCTGTGGAGCAGGACGCCGAGGGCACCGCGGCTGACGTCCACATCCGACAGATACTCCAGGCCGCAAACGCGCGTTACGGCCTCGACGAGGTCGACTTCTACCGGGTCACGGTGCCGGCCCTAGTTGTGACCGCCGACTCGTTCGGTCGCCCAGATGCGGAGGGATACGTGAATCTGATCCGGTCGCGTGGCGTCGCGGCCGAGCTCCGTGTGCACAAAGGCCAGATGCATGGCTTCTTCGAAGCCGTCGAGATCAGGCAAGGCGAGCGAGCGCTCCAGCAGGTCGTGCGCGTCCTTCGGGCCGTCTGCTCGCGGTCAGAGCGGCTGCGCATAGCTGCCGTCTCAAACCTCGACGACTTGCTAGCGCATGCCTGATCTAACCGCCACTCTTACTCAGATGTCGGAAACGCTGTGAGCCAACGACCCGCAACACCAGAACCAGACGTTAACGTCGCCATTGCCGGAGCAGGCTTTGCTGACCTGTACATGCTGCACATCGAGCCCGGGAGGTTCTCGGGCTCCGGACCAGGGTGTTCGAGGCATCCGACGGCGTGGGCGGAACCTGGCATCTGAACCGATATCCTGGCGCGCGGTACGACTTGCAAAGCTATGTGTACTGCTACTCGTTCAGCCAGGACTTCTGGGAGGACTGGCAGTGGAGCGGAAAGTACCCAACGCAGCCCTGAGCCCTCTTGTTCTTCCTGGGTTCTTGCGGTGCTCACCGGGTGCGTTGCGATCAGGTCGCGGCTGCGTACTACCGTGGTATCACGCTGACCCAGGATCGGCGCGGAGCGTCTACTAGCTTGCCGCCTGGCGACGATCGCTCAAGGCGAGCTGCAGTTCGCTTCCGTCAGGGCACGCCAAGGCGTGGCGCACCATGTCTTGCGCGGAATGGATTAGCAACTCCAGGCTCCCACGCTTGATGTCCCACCACTCAGGAGCCCAGTTCAGTGCGCCAATGATAAGCATTCTCGCCGCGTAGGGGTCGAGTCCCTCCCGTAGTTGGCCGGCGTCGGCAGCGTCTGCCAAGAGCCCCCGCCAGATGCGGCTGTACTCCGCCTGCTCAGCTATTTGCCGAGCACGGATTCCCTCGGGCAGCTGCAGACCGTTCCGGGTCGCGGCCTTGGCGTAATCGGAGATGCCCAGAATGTGTTCTAGGTGGGCCTTGACCGCCACAAGGATCCGGTCGAGAGGGCTCGTCGCCGGATCAAGCGCGTCGAGGGTCTTGACCACGTATTCGCGGGTACCCTTGTTGCCCACCCACATGACCTCCTCGACGAGGTCTTCGCGGGACCGAAAATAGTAGTAGATCGCGGGGGCCCGCAGCTCTGCCTCGTCGGCGATGTCGCTCAGCCTCGTGCCTGCGAAGCCCTTCGCGGCCAGTATCTTTGCTGCGGCATCGAGAACCCTTCGCCGAGTTTGTGCGGATTTGACAGGCATCTGACGATTCGCCTGCTTGGCGTGAGCTGAAGGTGCTGCGTTTTCTGAATCCAGCTTCGAACGCTGTGACTTGGTTCGCGCCTTGTCGGCCGACGACCCGGACTTGGACATAGACCCATGATAAGTCCCTCTGGGCACAGAGTCAGACGTTGGGCATGTGATCGGTCCCACTGCCTTTAATCTTTTTTCGATGGTGCAGCCAACCATTTCGGTGCCGTTTCCAGCCTTCAGCCCTGGTGCGGCCGGATGTTCGCTGGCGTCCGGGGCAGTGCCGGGGCTGGGGCGAGGATCGCGGCGAGCAGACCGGCCAGTGGGTCGTCCGGCCGGTCCGACCCCGTGCAGCATGACCAGCTCAGACCCGTCGGGCAGGAACTGGAAGGTCTTGAACAAGACCAGTTATCTAATATAGTGTAAATTAAATGAAAGCTAGACGAAGGGCTCACGATGCGTGCGTCGTCTTGCGACGAAGGCAACCGAAGCGTTAGCCGGCCGCTTGGATCAGGCGAGAGCGAGCCGCGCCCGTGGGCGGGCCGCGCTAGGAGCATCGAGGTGTTCGACGCAGCGGGCTGGGCCCGAGGATGAACGACGGCGCTCCCACGCACGAGCTGACCCCCGCCATGCACTGGGGTGACATGATCCACCGCGAAGATGTATTCGGCGAACCTTGCCTGTGCTTCCAGACCCGCCCCAAACATCTAGCAGAATTGTTCGTTGACGCCCGACGCTTCACCGACCGTACCTACCTAGCCGATGCCGAGCACGGCGTCTCGTTTGCGGAGCACGAGCACCTCGTGGCGAGCGGCGCGGCCATGCTGGCAAGGCATGGTGTCGAGCCCGGCGCCCGGGTGATGCTTCTCGGGGCCAACTCGATCGGGTGGGTGATCGCGTTCTGGGCGACCATCGCCGCGCAGGCTGTGGTTGTTCTGGGCAACGCTTGGTGGAGCGCCGAAGAGGTCCAGCACGCCGTTGCGGAGTCGGCGCCGAGCCTGGTCATCGCCGACCAGCGCTGCCGAGGCAAGTTGGGCATCGAGGTTCCATCTCTGCTTTTCGGAGAGTTCGTAGCCGAACGGACGAGTGAACCGACATCGCGTGTTGTCGCGCCTGTGCCAGACGAGGACGCTACAGCCGTCGTGCTGTTCACCGCTGGCACTACGGGCAGGCCTAAGGGGGCTATCCTCACGCACCGGGGGATCCTGTCGACATTGCAGAGCCTCCTGCTGATCTCGAATCGTCTGCCGTCTGCGCAACGTCCTCGGCCAGGACCGAGCACCGCACTCGTCAGCCTTCCGCTGTTTCACATAGGGGGCTTGCAGCAGATCATGACACCCATGGTGACGGGGGGAACTGTCGCCTTTACATCGGGAAGATTCGATCCTGCGCAGGTCGTCGAGCTGATCGAACGCCATTCGATCAACAATTGGTCCGGCGTGCCGACGATGGTCAGCCGGGTCGTCGACTTCCTCGAACAGTCCGGCGGCAAGCCAATGCCTCAGGTCAGGACCATTGGCATGGGTGGCAGCCTGGTAAGCGATGCTCTCCGCGCTAAAGTGCGCCTGTGGTTTCCCAACAGCATACGCCGCATCGCGGTGACATACGGCCTGAGTGAGGCGGGGGGCGTTGTCGCGACGGCCACTGGCGACTCTGTGACGGACCGCCCGGGAAGCGTGGGGCGTGCGCTACCAACAGTAGACATCCGGATCGACGCGATACCGGATGTCGGCGACGGCGAGATTCTCATCCGAGCTCCGTCAGTGATGTTGGGGTACCTCACAGCTAGCGGCACTGTCGATCCTGGCCTCCTGGGGGGTTGTCGCTGGCTTCGAACGGGCGACGTCGGCCACCTCGACGACGACGGCTACCTCTTCATCACCGATCGGCTCAAGGACATCGTCATCCGCGGCGGCGAGAACGTCGCCACCTCACATGTCGAGAATGTCCTCTACGAACACCACGCGATCGCGGAGGTTGCCGTCTTTGGGCTGCCCCACGCGGAACTCGGCGAGGAGGTAGCGGCTGTCGTGCGCTTCAAGGACGGTGCGATGATCACTACCGATGAGCTCGAGCGCTACGCGCGTGATCGTCTCGCCGCGTTTGAGGTGCCATCGCACTGGCGTGTTGTCGACACTGAACTGCCGAAAAGCCCAGTCGGAAAGATCCTCAAGCGCGAAGTCAGGAAAGGCTGGCTGGAGGACGCGCTGACTAGCTCTGCCACTTCAAACAAGGACGTAAAAGATGCCCATCGACCCTGACCTCGCCACTTCTACCGTCTACCCCGATGGTGTCGATGCCTGGGACGAGGACCGCATCATCCTCTACCACCTCGGCCTCGGAGCTGGCGCGAGCGTGGAGCCTGGCGAGGTCGCATACGTCAGCGAACGGAAGCTCAAGGTCTTGCCCACCTTCAGTGTGATACCAGGTTTCGAGGGTGTTCGTCCCGCCGTGCAGGGTCCCGGCCTCGACTACCGGTTGGCGCGAATGCTCCACGGAGAACAAGAGTTGGTGGTTCACGCTCCGTTGCCCGTCCGCGCCGAGGTCGTAACCCACCCGAGTGTTGAAGCGGTCTACGACACCGGTTCGGCGGCGCTCGCCGTCCTCAAGGCAGAGACATCTACCGTCGACGGAACCCTGCTATGCACCAACTGGTTCAAGCTGTTCGTCCGGGGAGAAGGTGGTTTCGGCGGCGATGCCCCCGCCAGGGTGACACCGCCAGCGACGGTCGGCCCACCGGATCTTGACATTGAGGTCCAGACACTGCCTCAGCAGGCTGCGATCTACCGGCTGTCGGGTGATCGCAACCCGCTGCACCTTGATCCCGGATTCGCCCGTAGGGCAGGGTTCGATCGGCCAATCCTGCACGGTCTATGCACGTGGGGCGTGGCGTGCAAGGCAATCGTGGATCATCTGCTCGACGGATCCCCGGGCGCGGTTCGGGGCTGGCGAGCCCGCATGGCCGCGCCGGTATTTCCCGGAGAGGCGCTTCGCATCCAGGCGTGGAAGTCAGACCTCGGCTACTCGGTGCGCGCCGATGTGGTCGGTCGCGAGGTCGCGGCGATCACTAACGGACAGCTGACCGTCTAAATCGATTCGGTCCGCACACTCCGACGGCCGGAACGCCAGGTTTCAGTCCGGGCTGTCGCCTTCATGGCGGACTTGTCTAAGTATCTCGGTGGCGGCTGCCGCCAAGGAGGCAGACGTCTCACCGAGCCCATACTTCGCGTCGGCCAGCGCTTGGCTTGCAGCGTCAGTCGCGCGCAGGCCCTCCTCGGTGACGCGCGCGATGGTGGTGCGTCCATCGGTCGCGTCGGGTACACGTTCGACGTAGCCGAGTCTCTCGAGCTGGTCGACGGCCATCGAGACAGTGGTCGGGTGCACGATTAGCTGTCGGCTTAGGCGACTCAGCGTGTCTGCATAGCCTTCGCGCACTCTGAGCGTGATCAGCAGCAGATAGGCGTTGCGGGTGATGCCGCGTTCCCTCAGCACCCGGTCGAACGTCGCGCCAACGATCTGGCTAGTGCGGAGGATGGAAACGGCGGCCGCGAAGTGCTCTGGCGCGGGCAACGATGCCTCGCGCCAGGCGGACGCAGTTCTCAAGACTGGGTCAATCCGCATCGTAGCTGCTGCAGCGTCAGCTTCCTGTGGGCTCATGTCAAATACTCTACATGCAGACTAATCGACGCGCGATCACCGGCCGTGACAGGGACTGACCGGTTGACAATACTCTAGAGATAGACTAAAAAATAAGTGCAGCCGTTACCGACAGGAGAAGGAGCGCAGCCCAGATGACAGAGGTGCCAGACCTAGATGGCCGGGTCGCCGTGGTGACGGGTGGAGCTCGCGGCGTAGGCCTTGGCTACTGTAAGCAGCTCTCTGCTCGGGGCGCCCAGGTCGTCGTGAATGATCTCGGCGAGGACGGTCGACCGCCGCAGGAAGCCCTCGACGTGGCGTCGGACCTCCGCGCCACCGGCGGCCACTGCGTCGCAGACGGGAACGACGTCAGCACGTGGACCGGAGCGGGTGCGCTGATCGAACATGCGCTCGAGGCGTATGGACAGCTTGACATTCTCATCTGCAACGCGGGAATCCTGCGCGATCGCGTCATCGCCACGATGAGCGAGCAAGAATGGGATGCCGTCATCAACGTCAACCTCAAGGGTTCGTTCGCGCCTCTGCACTTCGCGACGGCACACTGGAGAGAGCATTCGAAGCAGATCGGGGCCCCAGTTGACGCGCGGGTCGTCCTGACGACGAGTGAGGCCGGCCTGTACGGCAATGCCAGTCAAACAAACTACGCCGCGGCCAAGGCTGGCGTCGCGGCTATCGGCGTCGCCGCCGCCCGCGAACTACGCCGATATGGCGTGAAGGTCAACGTCGTTGCGCCGCGCGCCCGCACTCGGTTGACTATAGGAACCTTCGGCGACTTCGGCGACCGATCCGGGTTCGACTACTGGGACCCCGACAACGTCGCCCCGTGGATTGCCTACCTCGTCGGCCCTAACGGCGGACACATTTCCGGCCAGACATTCGTCGTCGGCGGCGGACGCGTCGAGCTGATGGAAGGCTGGCAACGCGTCAGCGTGATCGAACAGGACGAACGGTGGCTCGTCGACGAACTTTCCCAGGCGTCCAGCCGCCTGTTCGGCGACCGGAAGACTGTGCCTCCGAGATTCCCTGACATGGGTCTTCCGCCCTCGGTCGCGATGGCGGCCAACCAGTGAGCGCCCGCGTCCCACTAGTCAACTACCTGGTGCTCGACGACGGAGATCCGCATCTACTCGCCCTGCGATGCGACTCCTGCGGCGCCAAGTTCTTCAATCGCCGCAACGCCTGCGCTTCTTGTGGCGGACGCGGCTTCACCGCGACGCGAATGGCCAACACAGGCCGTATTCGGACTTTCTCGATCGTCCACCGTGCGCCCAAGGGCATTCCGGTTCCGTTTGTCGCGGCCGTAATCGACCTCGACAACGGTGGCCGCATCCAAGCCAACGTCCTCAACGGTGATGTCCTCAATCCCGATACGTTCTGGCCCGGCACTCAGGTACGACTCGCGACATTCGACGCCGGAACCGACAGTGCCGGCACCGTGGCGGTCGGATTCGGCTACGAGATCGAGAAGGAAGCACATGTCTGACGACGTCTGGATCATCGGCGCCGCGATGACACCCTTTGGCCGCTACGGCGGCAAGGATGTGATCGACCTCGCATCCGAGGCCGCGCAATTGGCGCTTGGTGATGCCGGCCTCTCCGTGACTGAAATCCAGGTCCTCGTTGTCGGCAATGTCGCGCAGGCCGACAAGATGGTTGCCCAGCGGTTGCAGCAGCAGATCGGGCAGACCGGCATACCGGCGTTCAACGTGGCCAATGCGTGCGCGACCGGCGCCAGTGCGCTGCGGTTCGCGATGAGTGAAATCAGGGCCGGGAACGCCGATATGGGGCTCGTCGTCGGCGTCGAGGTGATGGGCAAGGCGGGCCTGATCGGCATTAGGCCGCCCAACCGCGACCGCATCTTTGAACCCGCCGGCCGTTACGGCGCGGTCATGTCGGTTGAGGGCCTGCTGGGTACCGGCACGATGCCCGGCATCTTCGCGCAGCTTGGTGTCGAATACGCCGGGCAACACGATGGAGTGGGCGCTGAGCAGTTCGCCAAGGTGGCCGTCAAGAACCACGACAACTCGGCGCTCAATCCGCTCGCGCAGTACCGCAAGCGCTACAGCCTCGAGGAGGTAATGGCGGCGCCGATGATCTCCTGGCCAAACACAAACCTCATGTGCTGTCCGACCGGCGATGGAGCGGCCGCGGTGGTGGTCTGTAGCGCCGCGCGGCTGCGCACTATGGATCCGGACACCCGGCGCCGGGCCGTCAAGATCTCGGCATCTGCGATCCAGACAGCCCCGTGGACCGAAGGCGACGCGGCACTTCCCGATATCAACGCTGCGACGAGGCTTGCCGCCGCTGCGGCCTACGAGGCTGCTGGTATCGGACCGTCGGACCTCGACATCGTCGAGTTGCACGACTGTTTCGCCACTGCCGAGCTCCTGCACTATGACAACTTGGGTCTGTGCGAGCCGGGAGGCGCTGGTGATTTCATCGACTCGGGCGGCCCGATGCGGAACGGCCGCACTCCCGTCAATGTCTCGGGCGGCCTGCTATCCAAGGGACATCCGCTCGGCGCCACCGGCGTGGCGGGAGTGTTCGAGGTAGTGACCCACCTGCGCGCCGAGGCGGGCGACCGGCAAGTTCCTGACGCCAAGGTCGGCCTGGCCCACGTCCTCGGACTCGGCACCGTCGCTGCGATTCACGTTCTCGAACGCGCGGCCAACGCCGCCTAGCGAAGTTCCCGCTCTGAGCGAAGTTCCCACTCTGATAGGACCGGACATGACCGACACAGCACAGGCAGTGCCAACCTCGTTCGCGCGGATCAGCGACGAGCAGGTCGACGAGCTGCGCGCCATGATCGGGAAACCGATCCGGAGCGACCGGCCGCACATCAGCGAACTCACCTTCGACGCCATCCGGCACTATGCGCTTGGAATCGGAGACCGTAACCCGCTCTGGGTGGACCCCGCCTACGCAGCCGACCACGGTAAAGTCCAAATGGCGCCGCCGACGGTGCTCTTGGCCATGGACAAAGTCTTCAGCGGCTACGTCACGGGACTGCCAGGCATCCATGCCATGTATGCGGGGGCCCGCTTCGAGTTCAGCCGAGCCCCCCAGGTTGGCGACCGGCTGGCCGCGACCTCCACCCTAAAGGACCTAATCGAACGCCCCAGTCGCTTTGCCGGCCGATCTTGGCAGCAGATTTACGAGGTCGACTTCCGCGACGACCGAGGTGAAACTGTCTGCACCGGATCGTCCTACTGCTTCCGAATCGAGCGCGACGGCGCCAGGGAGGCTCGCAAATACGACGACATACGCAATACCTGGTCCAAGGAGCAGATCGAGTCTATCGCTGAGCGCTACCGGAGCGAGGAGGCACGGCGGCGCGGCGCCCAACCGCGCTATATCGACGAAGTCTTGGTTGGAGACCCGGTCCCGCCGGTCACGAAGGGCCCTTACACCGCCACAACAGCAATTGCGTACCTGCTCGGATGGGGCGGCCTATACGTTCGCGCCCACGCCGACGCCTTCGACCTTTTCGAACGTCATCCTGCCCTTGGCATCCCGAACGAATGGGGGGTGCCCGAACCACCGGAGCGCGTCCATTGGGATCCGGACCTAGCTCGGCGCGTCGGGGTGCCCGGTGCTTACGACTACGGCCCGGAGCGGGTGTCGTGGATGGGACATCTGGTGACGGACTGGATGGGAGATGACGGATTCCTGAAGGTGCTCGACATTCAGGTGCGCAGACACAATGTGCTCGGTGAACTTGTCACCTGCGAGGGCACCGTTGAGGCTGTCCGTCCGGATGCGGGTGAGGTCGACCTCTACCTGATCGCCCGCAACCAGGACGGCCACGAGTCCGCCCGGGGCACGGCGACCGTGGTGCTGCCGATCCGCGAGGCCCGCTGATATAGGCGACGGCTCCAAGCTGTTGATGGCCAAGTTAGTTAATCTATGTTAAATTATTATCGACGACGAGCGGGACGACCAAGAGAGCCGTGAGATGACATCGGTTGGGTTGAAACGGGGTCGCGGCGCAGCGATGAGGTGCGTCCTGAGAACGCGGAACCGGCCCGCCGCGGGTCTGAGCCGAGGTATGTGATGACTGACGCGATCAACATCCGAAACATGTCGAAGACATTCGATGGCGTAACGGTGCTCGACAGGGTGAGCATCGCCATACCGCGGGGAGAGATCCACGGTCTTGTCGGCGAGAACGGTTCGGGAAAGTCCACACTGGTCAAGATACTGGCGGGTGTTCATACACCGGATTCCGGAAGCGAATGCGAACTCGCCGGGAAACCGTTGCGCCTGCCCGTCCATAAGTCGCGCGATAACGGAATAGCCATTATCCACCAGGATCTCGCGCTCTGCGATGACATGTCAGTTGCCGAGAACATGGGAATCACGAGTGGCTTTGATACGAGGCTTTTTGGGTGGTACCGAAGGGGACGCCAGGCCGCGATCGTCCGAGAATATTCTGAACAGTTCGGACTTCCGCTGGATCCGAAGGCGCGCGTCGGCAGCCTAGCCCCGGCTGAGCGTTCCGTCGTGGCAATACTGCGCGCGTTGCGGACACTTCGGACAGGCCGCTCAGGACAAGTAATAATATTGGACGAACCCACCGCATCGCTTCCATATTCCGAATCGGCCCGACTGCTCGCAATCCTCCGCAACGTCGCCGCAATGGGTACGGCGGTCCTATTCATCAGTCATCGGCTGAACGAAGTTCTAGGTGTGTGTCACCGAATTAGCGTGCTCCGAAGCGGCAAACTGGTCGGATCGGTGCAAGCGTCCGAGACGACCGACGCTCAACTCGTCAGCATGATGCTCGGCTACGAGCTTGGAGCATTCTACCCAAGCAAGGGCGCTCCGGCTTCTAGGACTACCGCATTGCAGGTACGTTCACTCGCGGGGGAGACGGTCAGCGATCTCTCGTTTGAAGTAGGGTACGGCGAAATGGTCGGAATCACCGGCCTCGCTGGAATGGGGCATGATGAAGTCCCGTATCTCATCGCGGGTCATGCCCCGCGCTCGGCGGGCTACGTCACCGTCAATGGCGAGCCGGTGAAGGAATCCGTCAGACATAGCCTCAAGGCAGGAATCGCGCTAGTTCCCGCCAATCGCATTCGGGACTCCGTGTGGGGCGCAGGAAGCGCTGCGGAAAACTTCTCGATCGCGTCCATGCGGAGCATGACCAGATTCGGATTCTTGCGGCGCAAGCATGAAATCGCCGTCAGCAGTGCAAAAATGCAAAAATACGGCGTTTCTCCGGTTAGCCCAACACAATTGATCTCCAGATTCAGCGGCGGCAACCAGCAGAAGATCGTCCTAGCGCGCTGGCTCGAAACCGAGCCTCAGGTGCTCCTACTCCACGAACCCACCCAAGGGGTCGACGCCGGAGCCAAAAAGGAGGTCTACGAGCTGATTCGGCGTGCGGCAGAGGGCGGGACCGCAATCGTGATCTTCTCATCGGATCTGGAGGAGATCGCTCACATGTGCCACCGGGCGTTGGTACTACGACGCGGAAGCGTTAGCTCGGAGCTGTCCGAAGGGGAACTGTCAGAGGATCGGCTCATGCTGGCGACGCAAGGATCGATAAGTCTGAGCCGGATCGATGAGGAATGATCGATGATGGAGCCTGAGCAGATGGCGATTAACCAGATGGTCGACGAGAGCGCTGCTGCGGATAATGCTGAGCAGGCAGGCTCCGGCCGGCGAAGTGGGGCGCACAGCAGACTGGCGGGGACTGGCGACTTCTTGCCGCGTGCAGCAATTCCGTTCCTTCTCGTCGCGTGCTTCGCATTGTTCAGCATCCTGTCACCACATCTGTTCTTCACGTGGACCAACGTCCGGATCATGATAAGCGCGCAGGCAACCGTTCTTCTCCTCGCGCTCGCGGCCACCATTCCCCTGCGTGCGGGAGATTTTGACCTGTCAATCGGCGCCGTGATGATCTTGTCAGGATCCGCCGTTGGCCTGCTTTACGGGCACGGCGCGCCAGTGATAGTATGCTTTATCGTGCCGCTCGGGATCGGTCTATTTATCGGCCTGATGAATTGTCTGTTCGTTGTCAAATTTGGTCTCAATTCATTGATTGTGACTCTCGGTATGCTGACCTTGTTGTCAGGCATCACGAACTATCTTACTGGCGATAACCTGGTGACAACCATACCTCATGCCGTGGAGGCGCTAGCAAATACCAGGCTATTGACGCTTCCGTACATAGTCTGGATTGGCTGGCTGGTAGCGTTTCTGATCTGGATCGTATTCGAATTCACCCCGCTCGGGCGCTACCTTCTATTCCTCGGCGGCAATCCAACTGCTGCTGTTCTCGCGGGCCTTAGGGTTTCCGCGCTTCGGTGCGGCGCCTTCCTCGCGTGCGCGATAATCAGCGCGCTTGCCGGAATCCTGTTGGCCGGCTCCCTCGGTTCGGTCGATCCGTCCAGCGCAGGTTCTTACCTGCTGCCACCGTTTACCGCAGCATTCCTAGGCACGACCATGATCCAACTCGGACGGTTCAATGTCGGTGGAACCCTGGTCGGGCTCTACCTGCTCGCGGTCGGCATCACCGGCCTGCAGTTGCTTGGAGTGCAGGGGTGGGTGACAGATGTTTTCAATGGGGCTGCCCTCATCGTCGCGATCGCCTTTGCTCGTCTGTTTGAGGTTCGTGGTATTGGCCGAGCACGCCGTACCGCGGCCAAGCGGGTCGGCCCGTAGCCCTGTTCGGTCCGCGGTCATCGGCTCACTCGCGAAGGGTAGGGATGATGTCCGGTCGGCTTGAGCACAAAGTCGCGCTGGTGACCGGCGCCGCTCGGGGCCAAGGGCGCTGTAATGCGATCCGGCTAGCGCAAGAGGGAGCCGATATCATCGCGCTCGACATATGCGCGCAGATCAGCTCGGTGCCGTTTCCGATGGCGACGCGCGCTGATCTCGGTGAGACGGTCAAGGAAGTGAAGGCCCTAGGCCGCCGCATCGTGGCGTCAGAGACTGACGTGCGCGACCTCGGGGCGGTAGAGCGGACCGTTGACGCCGCGGTGACCGATCTCGGTCGCCTGGACGCTGTCTCTGTCAACGCCGGCATCACGAGCATCGGCCGGGCCGACGAGCTCACTCCGCTGCAGTGGCAGGACGTGATTGACGTGAATCTCACCGGGGCATGGCACACCGTCAGGGCGTCTATCCCGCACCTGCGGGCTGGAGGACGGGGAGGCGCGATTGTCATCACCAGCTCTGCCGCCGGACTCCGGGCGATACCAAACATGTCTCACTACGTGGCCGCCAAGCACGGGGTCGTCGGTTTGATGAAGGCGCTCGCGATTGAACTCGGCCCGGAGAAGATTCGCGTCAACACGGTGAACCCGTATACGGTCAGCACACCGATGGCCAACAACGAGGCGATGTATCGACTGTTCCGACCTGATCTCGAAAATCCGACAGAGGACGACTTCATGGAGGCAATGCCGCTGACCGTTCTGCAGATTCCTTGGGTGGAGCCGATTGACATCTCCAACGTGATCGCGTTCCTCGTATCCGACGAGGCCCGCTACATCACGGGGGTCGCGGTTACCGTCGGAAACGCAATCTGAACGCGCAGTTACGCGGTGACGGTCGATCTGCGACGAATGACGGCCGAACTGCGCGAGCGGCTCGCGCGCGACAAGGCGGCAGCGAACCGTCACGCCGTCGGCACACTGCGCGCGGCAAGCTCCTGGTGCGCGACCGGATCGACCGACTGCTCGACCCAGGAAGCCCGTTCCTCGAACTGAGTCCGCTGGCCGCCTACGTGATGTACGGCTTGGACGGCTCCGACGACCCGTGGACCGTCCCGGCCGCTGGCATCGTCACGGGCATCGGCCTAGTTTCGGGGCGAGCGGTGGCGGTAGTCGCCAACGACGCGACTGTGAAGGGCGGCAGCTACTACCCGATGACGGTCAAGAAGCACCTGCGCTCAGAAGATTGCCGCGCAGAACCGGCTGCCGTGCATCGCCCTGGCCGACAGCGGCCGCGCGAACCTGCCTACGCAGGACGAGGTCTTTCCCGACCGCTTTCACTTCGGGCGGATCTTTTCAACCGGGCTAACCTCTCTGCCCAGGGAGTGCCGCAGGTCGCTGCCGTGATGGGCTCGTGCACCGCGGGCGGTGCCTACGTGCCGGCTATGTCGGACGAAACGGTCATCGTACGCAACGAAGGCACGACCTTCCTCGGTGGCCCCCGCTGGTAAAGGCAGCGAACAGGTCACGCTCGGTGCGCGTCTATTCGAGGTGACATCACGGGACGGCGGCGAGAACGAAACGAACCGATACCCGCGAGGTGTGCTCGTCGGCCGCCGACGCATCCCCTAGATGGCTACGCGAAGTTAGAGAACCGTTGCCAGGAGGGTCTTGACTACCAGTCGTTTCGAATCTACATTAAATTCTAACAATCCCGAGTGACCCGCGAGTTGGGCTGGGTGGAGGCTCCAGTTCCGCACGGGCGCGGGTGGATGGTAACGCGCCCGCGGCGTCGTTGCCGGGACTGGACCGATGTCCTGCGTGCGTGGTGTGTACCTACCGGTAGCAGGGAGTGGTCTAGCTACGCCGACGGCCGCTCCAGGCCGCGGGTGTTGGATGACCGTCTCATTGTCGGTGCGAGGTACCGGTCGCGCATCGACGGGAGTGAACGACCGGATCCTGAGGGAGATGTCCATGCAGACCGTTAGATCGTCCCGCCGAAGATACTTGACGCGGGCTGGCGCGTGTGCGATCGCCGGCGCGGCATTGGTGGCGTGTGGATCAAGCGCCAACAGCAGCGGTGGTGACACCTCGCCCAGTACAGGATCCAGCGCTAAGAACGCGTCGTGCGTCGCAGAGGCGACCAGTCTGACCAACGCCGGCCTCGCCAGCGACACCGGTAATCCATATCCGACCACTCCCACCAACGCAGCGGTCGTGAAAGGCAAGACCTACTGGTTCGTCGACCTCGATGCGTCGCTTCCGGCCGATGCCCAGTCGGAACAGGGCTTCCAGGCCGCAGCCACGGCGGCGGGCGCAAAAGTCAGGTTCTATGACGGGCAAGGCTCTCCGGCGACCGTCATCCAGGGTGTCAACACCGCCATCGCGGCGAAAGCTGCCGCTATCGTCCTCCTCAACGTGGACATCTCGACGCTGAAGGCAGAACTGACGGCCGCCAAAGCCGCCGGCATTCCCGTAATCGAGACAAACAACGGAAGCACTGCGGAACCATTCCTCCCAGGGGTAACCGCTCACGTCACACCGAACAACGCTACGGCCGGCAAGCTGCAGGCCGACTACGCTTTGTATGCGACTCATTGCGAGTTGAACGCAATCATAATCTCAACCCTGAGCGTGGCGTCGGACAAGGCTATAGTCGACGGCAGCGAAGAAGAAATTGCCCGGCTTTGCCCAGGCTGCAAGCTAACGGACGTCGATGTTCAGGCCGCGGATATTGCGACGAAGCTTCCCGGCCTGGTCGAAAGCGCACTTCAACGCAATCCTGATACAAATATCATTATCGATGGTTCGGATACTGCTTATGTTCCCGGTATCCAGGTGGCCCAGAACTCGCTCCGAACTAATATTCCAATCGTCAGCAATGACGGCGACTCCGTTCCTCCATCAGGCCTGCCGATCGTCGCCGATACCGTCGAGGGCAGTCGTGTCAGCAACGGTTGGTTCTACTTCGATGCGGTAATCCGAGCCGCCCACGGGCAGACCGGCTTCACGATGGAAATCCCGACCGTGCTTGTAGACAAGACCAATTGGGGTACGGGTAAACCGCCGTTCGTGCCGCCTGCCTACAACGACTATAAGAGTGCGTTTAACAAGCTATGGGGACTCGGCTGATTACTAAAAGCAGGTGTGCGCCGGCGGCGTCGTCATAATCATTGACAACGCTGCCGGTCCGCCCCCGCCGCGTCCCGACGCAGCCGCGATCATGGTCCGCCGGTGCTCGATTAGCTGGAGGCTATGAGCAGGACGGCCGCTCGCCCCACAGAAATCCCACAAGTCCGGGCTGCGGCGGGGTTCCCCACAAGAATCCCACAGACAAAACGGCATTCCCCGGCGCACGGCGGCACACCTGCTATGGTGGCCCTGTAAGTCCGTGACGAGCCTTTATGCAGATCAAGCGGGCGGACGGAGAGCTGCGTCAGCCGATTGCTCCCGCCGGTACAGGCCTCCTGTTAACCGGCAGCTCATTGCTCTCGTTCGCCGCCAGGACTTCGATCAAGCCGAGACGATGGCGTCCCTTGGCGCGTCCGGCAAGAGCTGTGTCTTACGCGCCTCGGTGATCCTAGCCCTGGCCTTTCACGGGTTCGGCGGTTGAGCGGCGCGCTTGAATGGAAAAGTGCTCCTGACCTGGGATGATAAGGGGTGTCTAGGTCCCTGTCACGCCGGGTTTGAGGAGCACTTTCTGCAGGCACGCGACAGGATGGTCGCGTGGTCTTGAAGTCGCCGACGGCGGCACGGGCGTGGTGTCGCACTCGGGGCTGGTGCTGCTTCGGCAGCTGGCGGACCGGACGGGCCTGACAGCCGGCCTGTCGTCGGCGCTGCCGTCGCCGCTGGGCGGGCATGACCGGGGTCGCGTCTTCGCGGACCTGGCGTGCGCGATCGCCGACGGTGCCCGGGTGATCAGCGATTTCCGGGTGATGGGCGATCAGCGGGAGCTACTCGGCCCGGTCGCCTCGGTACCGGCCGCGTGCCGGGCGCTGAAGGAGACCGCGGCAGGCGGGGACCGCAGGATGCGCAAGATCACGGCGGCGGTGAATAAGGCGCGGCGGCACGCGTGGGCGCAGGGCGCTGCCCGGCGCGGCGGGCTGCCGCCGGTCACGGTCGCGGACCGCGGGCTGGAGGGGGTGACCTGCATCCGGCTCGACGCGACCGTCGTGACCGCGCACAGCGACAAGGAGCGGGCGGAGCCGGATTTCAAGGGCTACGGCCATCACCCGGTCATCGCGGCCTGCGATAACACGGCGGAGCCGCTGGCCTGGATGCTGCGTCCCGGCTCGGCCGGGTCGAACACCGCCGCCGGTCACCTGCGCCTGCTGGGCGACGCGATCACGGCGCTGCCGCCGGCGCTGCGGCGCAAGCTGATGATCACCTGCGACGGGGCCGGCGCCAGCCACGCCCTGGTCACCGAAATGGACCGGGGCGCCTCCCGGCACGGCTACCAGGTCACCTACTCCGTCGGCTGGGAACTCGCGGCGCGGGAGAGGGCCTCGATCGGCACGGTCCCCGAGCACGCCTGGCTGGCCGCGATCGACGGCAGGGGCGAGGCCCGCGAGCGCCGCGCCGATGACGCCTGCGCGGGCCGACGATCTGATCGCCGCCGTCCCGGCGCGGTCCTGGCAGACGATCTCGGCCGGGGCGGGGGCGTACGGCCCGCGCGAGTACCACTGGGCCCGGGTCCCGGTCCCGGCCGGCCGGGAGCGCGGCCGCGGGCACTGGCTGCTGGCCCGCCGGTCGCTGGCCGACCCGGCCGAGATCGCCTACTACGCCTGCTACGGGCCAAGCCGGTCCAGCACCGCTGACCTGGCCTGGGCCGCGGGCAGCCGCTGGCATATCGAGGAGTGCCTGCAGCAGGCCGAAGGCGAGGCCGGGCTCGACCAGTACCAGGTCCGCACCTGGCGGGCCTGGTACGCCCGCATCACCTTGTCCATGCTCGCGCTGGCCTGGCTGGCGGCCAGCAAGGCCCAGGCGGTAAAAAGGGGGTCGGTACCAGCGACGCCGGTATGATCAGCTACACGTTGCCTGAGATCCGCAGGCTGCTGGTCAGCTTGATCCAGGCCTGCGCACCCGATCCCGGACGCGTCTGGTCCTGGTCGAACTGGCGGCGGCGACGCCAGTACCAGGCCCGGCTGTGCCATTACCGGATACGCGGATACGCACTGAGCTGAATGCGCAGCCCCGTCGCCGGTGGTGACAGCGAGGATCTGGTACGGCGTGCAGCGGGCGGGGCGGGCCTGGTTGCGAGGTGATGCGGCATGGCTGAGCCGGTCCGGCCGGCTAGGGGCACGGCACCTAGCCAGGACCCGAATGTGGTGTACGCGCTGGGCAGCAGCCCGGGCGAGAGCGCCCGGTTGCAGCGCCAGGCTGACGAGCTGGCCGCCGACAGCGCCTATCTGCTGGACCGGGCTGGCCTGCGGCCGGGGCAGGCCGCGATCGATCTTGGCTGTGGCCCGCGCGGGATTCTGGACCTGCTGGCCGGGCAGGTGTCCCCGGCAGGCCGCGTCGTCGGCCTGGACGCGGACCCGTCGCATACCGCGATGGCGGCCGAGTTCGCCGCCGGGCGGGGACTAAGCAGCGTGGAAATCATCACCGCAGACGCCAGCAACACCGGGCTGGCGGCCAGCTCGTTCGACCTGGTGCACGCCCGCACGCTGCTGATCAACCTCCCCGACCCCGCGGGCGTGGCCGCCGAGATGAGGCGGCTGACCCGGCCCGGCGGCTGGGTCGCGTCCATGGAGCCCGACACCGAGTATGTCCGGTGTTATCCCCCGCACCCGGCCTTCGGCCGGCTCTGCGAGATCTTCACGGTCGTCTTCCGCCGCAACGGCGCTGACCCGTGGATCGGCCGGCGGGTAGCACACCTCTTCCGCCAGGCCGGACTGGACGATGTCCAGGCGGAGGCCAGGGTGCAGATGTACCCGCCGGGCAATTCCCGCCGGACCATCCGCCTCGACCTGGTGCGCAGCATGCGGCCACAGGTGCTGGAGATGGGCCTGGCCAGCGCCGCGGAACTCGATGAGCTGGATACCGCGGCCCGGGCCCATCTTGACGACCCCCATACGGTCGTAATATACGGCTTGCTCTTCCTGACCTGGGGCCGCAAACCGGACT
>Ga0210386_10000263_pt1 | contig 47133 bp, 40 predicted proteins | sample IncBWH32OmetaG_FD_160091 | JGI IMG/M metagenome (GOLD analysis project Ga0210386, IMG submission 160091) | Forest soil microbial communities from Barre Woods Harvard Forest LTER site, Petersham, Massachusetts, United States - Inc-BW-H-32-O ...
GGGAAGACGCCGGGCTGCTCCGATTCCTTCAAGCACTGTAATCTGATTATGTGGCGTTCAAATACAACAATGGAGCGAATATGGCTGCCTGCTTGGCTGAACGCCACATAACTGGCAGCGCCACAGAGGAATTAAAGGTGGGTGCCTTCCAGCCCGAACATGCCGGCAACCTGGGCTTCTACCTTGCAGCGGTGAACGGCACGATGCGAACGCCGGTCGAAGGACCGAGCATTGGAGTTCTCCTGTGCGAGAGCCGGAGCGGTCCCATCGTGGAATTTGCTCTTGAGACCATCAATCAGAGGATCGGCGTCTCGACGTACCACGTGACCCGAGAGCTTCCGGCACCTGTGCAGGAGGAACTGCCTTCAGAGGAATAAAGTGTTTCGTGTCAAGAGGAAACGAAAGATCATCAGGTCCGGTCAATTTTGCAACGGCCCATTGCAAAATTGGTATTTCGATATCAGCCGAGAGGTCGGCTGGCAATGAGCACCACACTCATTCAGATCAACCTGCCGCCGCCTTTTTGCTCTCACCCCGGCTCAGGCGAAGTTGCGACAGATGGTTCTGGACTCTGTGCAGTCCATCCACTCCAAGCGTAATTACGCCAAAGACGCCATGAACCTGGCACAGGCCGGAAAGTTTTCTGGCTTGCAGTCCATCTCCCCTGGACAAACCTGGGAAGAGAGTTTTTGGATCAAACCGAGTGGCTTCTAGTCACCACTTGCGTATCAAGCCACTACATCTTCACTTGGTACACTGCGCTGCGCGGCGGCCGGTACTTCGTTGCTGTTCCTCCACAGAAGCCAGTCGAGGCTGAACTTCCCAGGGCCCAGCAGAGCCAGCGCGAGACTTGTACTGATGTACAAAACAATCAGTTCGCCGTGCTTCGGCTCCAGACCCTTTCCTAAGAACATGAAATGATGCGTGAACGACCAGGCTATGGAGAGGATCACGAAGATGTAAGCGCCCGCGAATCGCGTGCCCAGACCAAGCACGAGAAGAATTGAGCAGATCGCGTCCGAGACCAGGGCAATTACCAGGCTTGGCATATGGCCGATGTGGGCGGGATCGGGAAAGGCGACCGCAAGCTCCGAGAAGCTGGGCGGGTATGTTTTTTCCCAGCCGTGCTTGATAAAGAGCGGCGCGAAAACTCCGATCCGCAAGACCAGAAGACCAACATTTGTTGCCAGATCATGGGACCGGACAGACAAGAACTTTTTCAGCATATGACCCCCTCCTGAACAACGCAGATAATCCTGATGCGGACATCGGGCGAATAAGCGAATCGGTAATGTGCGAACACGTTAGCAGCAAGCAGGCGTTGCACATGCCGAGCAATACAGGAGAGTCACCTCTTGCCAGTGAGTTTCAAGGCATCGGCGTTGCCCAGATCTGCAGCCTTTACCAGCAAAGGCAGGGCAGAATCGTAATTCCCTTTCTGTAGCAGGGCATAACCATTGTGATACAGCCCGGAAGCATACTGATCAACCGCAGGTTTTGCGCCAAGGTCGCCGTGAGCCGCCGCAATTTCATAGTAGGCAATTGCCTTATTACTGTCCGCCTTTACACCGTTACCCTTTTCGTAGATCTGGCCCATGGCAAACGCAGAAACTCCGGCATCAATGCCCTGTCTATCGATCTCCGCCTGATAATAGGTCAAAGCCGTTGGTAAGTCCTGGGTGATACCCTTGCCTGCAACGAGCAAGTTAGCGAGCAGAACCCTGGCGGTGCCGTCCCGCCCCGCGCGGCGGTAGCTTTGAGCGCCCTTCTCGAAATCCTGCGTTGTCCCTCTGCCTTGCTCGTAGCAGATGCCGGTCCAACGGCATGCCTTGCCATTGCCTTTGTTGCAGGCAGCCACGAAGTAATCGAAGGCTCTGTTGTAATCTCGAGGAACAAAGCTGACCGTTGCACCACGTGCGGTCTCTTCTGATACTCCCGGAATGGCCACATTGTAGTACAGAAGCCCCAAGTCGAAATATCCGGTCGCTGATCCGTTGTCCCACGCTAAATTCATGTACTTGATGGCTTGCTGCACAGCGGCCTCACCAGGTTGGAGTGGGATACGATTGCCCAGGTACATCTCGGCCAGCAGCGCCAAAGCGTTCGCGTTGCCCAATGCAGCAGACGCTCGCAAAACCCTAGCTGCCAAATCACTGTGGACCGGGGTCACAGGATTTATCTCCTTAAGAGCAAAGCCCATGGAGTACAAGTTGTCCGCGGTGAACCCAGCGGCTTTGAGTGAGTCTTGATCAGTTGCCTTCTGTGCCACGGCCCCGCTGCAGAAAGCGAAAACCACTGCAGCGAGAACGCCTGCCACCGATCGTTTCATGGTGCCTTCCTTCAATCGACTTCTGAGCTTCAACCTATTACCCACCGGGTCTTCATCCATATCGGTCGTTCCAGAACCAGCCACCTTACGGTGTCTCTCATCACGGACTTCGACCACTGGCCGAGCGTAGTCGGGCTGCGGAGAACAGCACTTTCAGGAAAAGTCCACAGACTGCCGACAATGTGCCTTGCGTGCATACTACACCGTGATGTACATATTGGTATACAGTTGTATCCACAATACTCCGGATCTGAGAGAAGATTCCGTCGACACTGTGAAGACGATCAGGAATGCGGGTCTTGGATGATGTAATGTCTACCACTCCAGTTCGCGGCTGCGCGGAATAAGGTGTTTAGGCAATCGCAAAGGACAGTAAATCATGCGTAGGTCGTATCGAATTGGCAGCCGGTTGTCGCTGCTTGGCGTGATCATGTTCTCGTTGTCGGGGAGTGCGATGCTTGCGCAGAAATCGGCACCAGCCCCGCCGCCGGCGAAGCCAGGATTGACACTGATGACGACCGCATTTGACGACGGGGGGATCATTCCGAACAGGTACACACAGGCCAGCTCGGACACCCCAATCTCACCTGAATTGAAGTGGAAGAATGTGCCGGATGGTACAGTGAGCTTCGCATTGATCGTGAATGACTCGGATGCGGCCCCGGAGAAGAGTACGGCAATGGTGCTCCATTGGTTGATCTTCAACATTCCCAGGACGGTGACCGGCCTACCGGAAGGTATCCCGAACGACCCACTTTCGCCCGACGGTTCGGTGCAGGGATTGAACCGGGCTCATAAGGTGGGCTACATGGGCATGGGAGCAGGCGCCGCCGGGCCCTATCATCACTATTCTTTTGAGCTTTTTGCGCTCGACACCAAGCTGGCCTTGGGGCCAACCGCGACGCGCGCCGACGTACTGGCAGCGATGGACGGTCACATTCTGGGTAAGGGTGTGCTGGTGGGGCGGTTTCATCGGCCGTAGTCTGTCGATGCTGCCCCGCAGTTTGTGAAAAGCTGGATCGCTCATAGGGGGACTTCAACATGAAACACATTCTGAAGCTGATCGCCATCCTCGTCTTCGGTACCGCTGCAGGCTCCGCCCAAACACTGTCTCCAAAGTGGGAGGAGTTGACCTCCGCTGACTTTGTCCAGGCGATCCAGAAGGCCAGCGGAGTCTGCATACTGCCGATGGGGAGCATTGAAAAATTCGGTCCTTCCGCGCCGCTGGGCACCAATGTGTATCTCGGACGCATCATCCCGCTCGAAGCCGTCAAGCAGGAATACGCCGTGATATTTCCGGAGTATTTTGTAGCTGGAACCACGGATGCGAGCACCCTGCCGGGAACCATCCACTACAGCGTGAGTATGCAGCTTCAGTTCCTTGATGAAACGACTCGCGAGATGGCGCGCAATGGCTGCAAGAAGATCATTCTCGCCAATGGTCATACCGGCAATGTTTCCCTGATCAACCTGTTCATGGCCAACTTTGCAGCCTCGCCGCGCGATTACGCCGTTTACTACATCTACTCGTCGGGGTTTCCCGTCGTGGGTCCCAATGTATCTCAACTGCCAGCGGCCGCACGGCCTTCCAAGCCCGGAGTCGACGGCCACGGCGGAGAAGAACGGGTCGCTGCAATGCTCGCTTATTACCCCGACTTGATCCACCTGGATCGCGCACATGATGAGATCAGTTCGGCGGGCCATGGGGCGGAAGGTCCCGGGAACACGTTGCCCGGCCAAATGACCGGCTTACCCACCGGCTATTCAGGCGATGCTTCCGGCGCAACCGCAGCTCGCGGACACGCGCTCGTCGATCTGATGGTGGTTAAGGTTGTGAAGTTCATCCGGGACGTAAAGGCGGACAACACCACGCTCGTTATCGAGAAGGAGTTCTATCAGCACATGGAACATCCGCAGAACCCGGATGGTTCGAAGTGAAGCGCACCAGCTCTGTTTCAAGCGCCAGACTCACGATCACCCGCTGAAACGAAAACACGATGGGAGAAGACGATCATGCAAAGCAACGCGCAAAGGGAACTTGCGGTTTTCGGCAGCCGGCATTTGGTTGCTGCCAAAGCATTGTCCTTGGCCGTTCCGGTCTTGGCCTTCACTGGATGGGCAAGCGCGCAGATGCCACAGTCTGACTGCGCGAAGCAGAGCGCCGCCGCACATTACAAGCCAATCAAGTCGATCGATTTCTCATCCAAACATAATGTCATGATCAAGAGCCAGGATGGCGCCCTCACTCCGATGGATGTGCCGTACTACCGGGCAACGCTGATCGCGCCTGGAACGTGGCAAATCGAGAGCGATGGTGACCTATCCTATCTGATCGAGGGCGATAACGAAGCTTTGGCCATTGACACGGGCTACGGCGCTGGCAACATCCGCGAGTACCTTCAGACGCTGACCAAGAAGCCCGTGCGGTTCGTTGCCAATACCCACCATCACTTCGACCACACAGCCAATGACGCCTACTTCGATTGCGCCTATATGTCAGCGGGAACAGCAGAGAGGGCTACTATCCCGTTCGCGAGCTTTGCAGGCATCAATTTCCCTAGAGACTACCCGAAAGTAATCATTGACGACGGATACAAGATCCAGTTGGGCAACCGCGAAGTGGATGTATTCATCATCCCCAATCATACGCAAGGCGGCACGGCTTACCTTGACAAGCGCGAGCGCATCTTGTTTTCGGGCGACGAGATATGGAAAGGCGGAATCACCATTAGTGCGGTCGGCAGCGTTGCCCAATATATGCGCAACATGAGCAAGCTCGAGGCGCACAGGAGCGAGTTTGACCGGCTCGCGACAGGTGGCTTTGGCGTGATAGATGCGAATTGGGTGGACATGTACCTTGCTAATACCAAGTACATCCTTGCCGGCCATGAAGGCGAGCCTGCAAGCCCGCAGCAGCGCCGCCCCCCACCACCTTCCAACGCGTCTGCTCCATTGACTTACAATCGGCGTTTTCCCCGCCCGGGCGACTCGGCCGATCCGGTCCCACAGCAATCAGCCCGGGCCCAGCCGAACGAGAACCTCCGCAAGATGACTTACGACGGCTGCAGCATCACCTATGACACTCGCCACATCCAGAACTGAAAGGGGCGTTATTCAATCCCGCATGGAAACGCGCCGATTCGTGTCGAGTATCTTCTATTCGGCAGGCGACGACGTTTGCGCTTTCGCCGATTGGGCGTCAGCCGTCGTCGACCATAACTCAAAGCAGGTCGCGAAAGGCGGTTGATCAAATGTTCACATTGAATCAGCGGTGGAGAAGGCTCCGTGCGACTGCCAGAGAGCCGTGGATGAGAATCAAACGTCCGATTGGCACCGCATTGAGGAAGAGCGTACCGACAAGAACCATGATGGATTGATTAGCCGCTTGAATTATGACAGCGAAAAGATGAATCCCCTGTGGAACCCTGTGCGTATGAACCGGGAGCAGGGACGCGACGCCAAACCGAGTTCGGTGACTGGTCACATGATCTGTGTCGACGGTTTCGGGCCGCCATCAGCTGATGAACGCAAGGCAGGGCTCCCGTTCAACGGCGAGGCTATCACTCAGAAATTCGACGTGCAATCGAGCAAGAACGGTTCCACCGCAGAAGAGACGCTGCGCGCAAAGCTGCCCATTGTCCAGGAAGAGGTGACGCGCACCCTCCGCATGGTGGATGGGGAGAATGTGGTTTACGTCGAGAGCCAGTTGGAGAACCTGATGGGATTCGACCCGCCCATCAACTGGGGCGAGCATGCCACTATCGGCTCTCCATTCCTGGAACCGGGCGTAACCGTTGTCGATCTTTCGGGCGGACGCTGCCAAACTACAGACTATGCGAACGCGCCGCCGGGAGGCCCTGCGAATTCCTCGACGCAACGCCGCTTGGCTTCCGGCAAGGAGTTCCAGTGGCCCATAGCACCCGGACTAGGCAGCAATTCCGTGGATATGCGCCAGACCCCGGAGAATCCGAACTATGTCGACCACACCGGAGCGCAGATGGATCCTGCCCGGAAGCTGGAGTGGGCAACGGCGCTGAATCCGAAGCGGATTGCTGATCCTGGGCTACATCTTTCGGCGCGAGGATTTCCCCTGGGTGCAGACGTGGGGTGATTATCCTTCGGCGACCGGCATGGCCCGCGGCCTGGAATTCGCCACGCAGGCTTTCTCACTTTCGCGGCGCGACACCATCACGCAAGGATCGATGTTCGGCACGCCGATGTACCGGTGGCTGCCGGCCAAGTCGAAGATCACAACGAAATTCCTGATGTTCTACGCCCGGATTCCGGAGGGTTTCACTAAAGTGGACGATGTGCGACTGGAGAACAGTCAGTTTGTCGCAGAGGATCGCACGGCGCAAAAGGAGATCCGGCTGGCTGCTTCCCGGAATCTCGACTGACGCGGTGCTGTTTGCTGGCTCTTTTCCGGAAGGTCTCGGGAAACGGAGATTGCTCGCCACCTCGCGCGGAGGCACGCCGCTGGCGAGCAGCTTCTTTGCAGATTTGATCTTGCTGTCCCTCATCTGCCGTTTTCGTCCGACTTTGCCGCCGAGTTTGCGGGAAACTTCGAGCCCGGCACGAGTTCGTTCGATGAGGAGTTCTCGTTCCGTCTCAGCCGGGCTGGCCATGGCGTAGAAGAAGAAGCGCATCGGAATGGACCCTCTCGAAGTATGGGAATGGGCTCAGGCATGACCCGCAGTGACCTTAGCAAAAACGCGGCAGAAGTTGCCGCCGCCGACCTTGCCGATTTCATCAGGCGTAAAGCCTTGTTTCAGCATCTCGCCGGCGACCGCATAGAAAAATCCGCCGTTCTCGTCCGGCCATATTTTGTTGCTGTACGGAAGAACATAGGATGCTGTGAGGTCTGTATCGGTACCGATTCCGACGTGGTCGACGCCTACTGCATCGACCATGTCTCTTATCGCTGCGACATATTCTTTCGTTGTGTAGACAAGACGCCACCATACACCGATAATGCCGCCCGCAGCCGCCACCTCGCGTGCATGCTCTTTGGTGATCAAACGCCGCTGCATATCCGCCGAAGTGTTCCTTTTGCCTGCCTCGCTGCTCATGCCGGTGTGCGAGATGATCAAAGGCTGCGTAGTTACTTTCAATGCGCCCGTCACCGTCTCATAAGTTCCGTGGGCAAGATCCACCACGATCCCTAATCGGTTGCATTCCTTTACGACCTGTGCTCCGAAGGCGGTCAGTCCTCCCAAATGAGCGGATGCTGCGGTATATACATCGCCGAGCGGCGAAACCGTGTCATCCTGCTCGTGAACGATTTGCAGATGTCGTAAACCCCGCTTGTACGCCTCTTCGATGCGCTCCAGTCGCCCCTCGATGAACTGAGCTCCTTCGGCGGACTGAACAATGATCGGCTGCCTCTGGTCGTGGGCGGTCTCGAGATCCTTGAGATTCAGAGCTCGGCGCATGTGATTCCGCGCCAGCAGCCGGTCCTCAAACGCGAGCGACTGAAGATAGTATCTGTAATACTCACCCGGTTCCTGGCTCACAACGGCATCCACGTTATAGGTCTGGCAAATCGCCGAAAACCCCGAGCGCTTCATTTCGCCGGCCAAATCGATATCCGGGTCCGGCCTGGCAACCGCGGGATCTTTCACAAACGGGATCTGCACGTGGCTATGCATGTCGATCGCGATCGTCCTGGATACGATTTGGGCGGCGCGCGGGTCAAGCTCGGCTGATCGGAGCTGAAGCGGACCGAGCAGCATTGCGCCGCCCGTCCCGGCCAGGGCCGTCAGGAATTCCCGCCTCGAAGAATTCGATTGCTGGCGTGCCATGAGCCAGTCTCCTTAGGATAGGTACTTCCGAGCGACTGCAGGATTCGGGGTCTGTACACAAGCCGTTTTTGCGGATTAGGCAGCAATTTTGAACTGGCTTCACCAGGAAACAATGGCTGCGACCAATCAGCTGCATGATTCTGGAGCCGCGAGTGGGATGCTGAAGACCGTGCGAGATTCGCTCAGGGCTCTTGATGAGCGTAGTCAGCGACCATTTTCGTCAGGCCATCGGCAATAGAGTCTTCCGCACACCCAATCTTGAGGCGCGAACCGAGCGCCTGAAAGGTATTGTGGGAAAACGACGCGTCATCCGGTATATAGCCGGACGGTGATCTTCCATTCGCGAGAGTGACTATAACCGTGTTTGCCATGGGCGATTGCCGCTTCATACGTTGCCCGATCAGGTTATACACCTCCGCGTCCACTGAGGTAAGCGCCATGTCGCCGATTCCGAGTACGCCGATCCGAATTGGCACCGACGGCCCATCGGCGTAGGTGCCGGTCATGCCCTCGCGGCCGTGGTCTGTCCTTGTGCGGCCCGGACAGGTAATCTCCGTCTGACTGCCCCAAATGCGAACATTCCGCTCCGTTCGGGTCGCTTGTGTCATCACCCGGATCACCTCTTCTCCGAGGAGGTCACCTTCGCTTTCCATCCAGCGCTCCAACCTCTCCCTCACTTTAGGGTCCATCGGCGTGCCTTTAACGGTACCGTCGCGGAACGGTGCCTCAACAGACTCGCGCACAAGTACATTTCCAGTGATGGGCACGCCCGATCGGGAGGCCAAGCCATTCGTAGAGGGACGCAGGTAAAGTGGATTTTGATCTCCCGATGTGCCTTGGGAGAAAATGACAGCAGGCTTATCGTCGTAAGCCTGCTCGACGTAGCGGCTCATCGCGCCTGCGAAGTCCGCACTCGTGAAATTCGCCAGATATCCGTTGATGGGATGCATGGCGTAATTGACATACACACCGATGGGCTCCCCGGACAATGTCTCGAACTTCAGAACCGCAACCGTCTTGTCAGATGGAGCAACCAGATTCGGAGCTTGTGTCCACAAATGCGTCTGCGGCTGGATGGCATCGCGATTCACGTTCAGGTATGCAGCGCCTGTTCCGAAGGCCATCTGTGCCGGCTGCAGCTTCTCCTGGGCCTGGTGGACGGCGTTCACCATTGCATCCAGCACGCGTTGGTCATTCGCGTCCAAAGCATTGCCGGGAGCCTGCGTCATGGGAGGCGGACCCAAGTGCACGCCCGGACTGTGGGTATGCGTGGCCGACATAAGGATGCTGGACACAGAACAATTCAACTCCTTCGCAATCCGCTGGGAAGCCAGGTTCCAGAGGGCCTCGCTCAGGTTGCTTTGGTCGGCTCCAAGCAAGGCCGCACGCGAGATCCCGTTGTCAAGAACGATCGCTCGTACATACAGGTGTTCATGCTCATATTTCCCAGTTGGAGCTGAATCACCTGATTCCAGTGGCGGCGTAATGTCTATGCGCGCTGCACCTACACGCAATGCCTTGTTTTGCGCTGCACCGACTTCTGCGAGCATCGCGAGTACCAGCAGGTAGCCCAGAAGGCGACTGAAGCGGCTTGCACTCGCTCGAGCGATGGAACGATTTACTACTTTCCGAATGATCATGGTTCTCCTCAAGCATTTGCATAGGGGCGAGTAATCTACGATCCTGGGACTACTCGCGACTGAACAATTCGATCTCGTTGCCTTCCGGATCGTGCACAACCAGGCGTGTGGTTACGCCTTTCGCGTCCTTATTATCTGCTGTCACATCAGTGTTCAAGGCCTGAAGCTCTTTCAAGGCCGCGGGCAAATCCGGAACACTGAACGCAATGTGGATCCAGCCCTGTCGCAGATAGAGCGGATTGACCGGAGCCGGTCTGGCGGATCCCTTGTACTTGATCAGGTCGATCCGATAGCCGAGGATGCTCAAGTGCTGAATCAGGAAATCGGGGTTGCTGTCGGAGCGCTGCGCGGGTTTGAAACCCAGAACTCTCACATACCATTCCGACACCTGGTCGAGGTTCTCGACAGAAATCGTGACATGGTGAGGCGCCAGTCCGGTCAGTGGCGCTGCCTGCATATTGCCACCCTGTGCCGCGCATGGTTGAGACAGAGCCACCAAACAGAGAAGGGTTCCGGCAACGAATTGCAGAGCCAACATCTTTGAAAGGTTCTTAGCCATTCTTGCCTCCGGGTTAGGTTTCGTCGTCCGACTGCAGTTTTGGAACACTCGAATCTCAGCTGTTCTAGGTCCAGAACATCTGTTTGCGGCCACCCCGCCAGCGTCTGCGCAAGAGATCCAGATACATGACAAGGCCTGAGATCGAAAGGAAGACCAGCGAGAATCCGGCGAACAGGTCCATCAGGCGGCCGGGGATACCGAGAGCGTCGCCCCGATGGATCTGCTTGACGAGTTCATGCTCCTCCCATCCGAACGGGAAGCCAGTATAGGGGTACCCCGGCTCCGTCATGCTGGCGCGCTTACCGGTGTCGGCGTTGAACACCAGTTGTCGGGTGTCGTCACCACCGGTGACGATCACACCTTGCGGCATACCGGCGAAATACCGCAGCCGCAGCACCTTGATGGGCATAGCGCCCTGCGTGGCACGATAGGCGGAAAGGGTCGTCCCGAGCATCGCGGGGAGTTTTGAGTCTGGCAGAGGTGCGGAAAAATCGCCGGTCATGCCGATGGGAAAGGGCAATTGTCTGCCGGAACTGCCCGCTGGGGCGTGCGTGTCCCTGTAGATCCAGAGCGCGAGGGTGTCGATCGAGAGCAGCGTACCGGTAACTGAGACGAACATCAGGAACATCGCGGCCGTGACAGCAACCCAGCGGTGAAGCGATCTCCACCACCCGCCGGCGGACCAGAAGATCGCGTTGAGACCCGCACGTCTGCGTGCGCGAAGCAGCTGGAAATACAGGATCAGCCCGGTCACGATCATGACGAACAGGCAGATGCCGGTGAGCGCGTTCAACCATACGTTCTGGTCCCCGAGAGCATTCATGCGATGCCATGCTTTTGCCTTGCCACGCAGCGAGGGCAAGGGACGTGCGCGGGGGCGCTCGGGGCTGGGCAGCGGCGCACCTGTCGCTGCATCGAAGCGGATAGTATGATCGCCCGCACGGTCGCCCGCCTGCACGAGGCCGACAGGCGTGCCGTCGATGACGCGTAGTTCCAGGAACTTCAACGGTGTGTCGGCGCCCACGGATAAACGCGCGGATTTGAGCACGTTCGACACGGCGGTGTTGAAATCGTAGCCCTCGGGCAATGCTGCCGCGGCATAATCCGTCGGTTGGATCACCGCGAAGTTTGGCGTCCCGTCGATGCTTTCCCTGATCGCCATCATGTCCGGGTCGGTCGCGGCGGCATGCGAGGCAATAGTGCGCAGATCGATCATCTGAACGATCGATCCAGTCACGCCGAAATACAAAGTGAAGACCAGGATGATCGTGCCCACGATCCGGTGGATCGGCCGCATGCCTTTGCCGCTAGGTTTTTTGGGAAGAGGCTTATCGCCAACTCGTCCCAAGGTAGACGAACTGATCACTGACAAGGCGCCCCGCCATGAAACCATGCGATGCCCTCCTTCAGGGGATAGTTCCTGTGGCTTCGAGGTGTAACCAGACCACCGCTTACGCCGGCGCAAAACCTCATCCAATATGCATGATAATAATACTTAGTGTATTTCAAACTGCATACTGACTATCATACATTTACTTCAAGCCTCAACGCCAGAATCTGCGGTAGTCACCGTGCGGCCTCAGGCTCGAGTTCCCTGCATTGTAAGGAGTACTGAAAAACCGGGGCGCCCTAAGGCGCCCCACCGAATTTGGACAGAGCGCGACCGCGCTTTATCCGGATATCGGCTAGAAATTCACCCGCAGGCTGAACTGAATCTGCCGGGGGTTGTTGACCTGGTAGTTAACCGTCCCGATACTCGAAGAGCCCTGCTGGGCCACGGGAGGAGCAAACTGCACCCGATTGAAGATGTTGAAGAACTCGGCGCGGAACTGCAGGTCTACCGACTCCCAGAGCTTGGTCGATTTCACGGCTGAGAAATCCCAGTTCTTGATGCCCGCCCCGCTCAGAGTGCCGTCGACCCTGGACTCGTTGCCGAACGTGACCAGGCCGGTGGGATCGGTGGCTGAGGTGGGGAAAACGAAGCAGGCTGCGTTGAACCACATCCCCTTATTCACGCGGGCCAGGTCCGACCCGCCTACTTTCTTATTGCAGTCGGGGACCACGTTCGGACGGAGCTGGCCTGCGCCGAAGTTCGACGTCAAGAGATTGTTATTCGAAGTGGTGAAGAACAATGGGAACCCGCTCTGGAAGATCGTGATTCCGCTGACCTGCCAGCCGGAGACCAGCATGTTGGCAGGCCCAGGGAGGCTGTTAGCGAATTTCTGCTCCTTGCCAAAGGGCAAGGGAAGCACGTAATTGATGACCACCCGTTGCGGGACGTTGAAGCTGAGGAGCGAGTATTCTCCATTCAAGTTGTTGAAGTCCTGGATTAGGCCACTGCCGTTGCCGCCCTGCAAGGTTGCCTTGGATTCGAGGTAGCCGTTTTGAGTGTCCGTATTCCCAAGGTTCCTCGACCAGGTGTAGTTGGCCGCCAGTATGCCGCCAGCGCCGAAGCGCTTGACCATTCTTGCCTGCAGCGAGTTGTAGTTGCTGTAAGCGTAGTATTGGGCCGTGTCTGTAACTCCGGACCCTGTGTAAAACGGGTAGGGCCTAAGACACTGGCCCACTGAGATCGTCTCCCCAACCGCCGGGCAGAACGCATTGGTCGCCAGCGCCGCTCCCAGCGAATAGTACTGGCTGGAGAGCTCGTCCAGGTTACGGCCGCTTCCGAATATGCTAATTCCGGGCAGGTGCGTTGCTTTCAAACCGGCATAGCCAACCTCTGCCATCCAGTTACCTTTAAATTCGTGGCTCACGGTGAGGTTCCACTGTTGCACATAGGGGAAAGGCTGATAGGGAACCGGCCCGCTGATGCTGGAGCCCACGTACTGCGTCACAAAGCTCGGGTCGCTGCGTCCGACAGGCTGATTGATCCCCTTTGCGAGAATACCGTCTAGGATCGTCTGCAAGGGGATTGGCGTTGCCGGACTGTTGTTAACTTGGGTTTGGGCGGCGTTGACCAGAGAATTGAAGGGCAGCGTGCCGGCCGACAGGTCGGGGGGCAGGTAGGAGATGCCGTAGCCGCCCCGGAGTACCGTATCGTTCTGAATGCGATAAGCAAAGCCCACGCGCGGCGCAAACAGGTCAAATTTCGGAAGGACGGTGGGCCTATGGCGATAGAGAGGGGAATCCACCAGCGTGAGTGTTCCTGTAATCCCAGTGTACGGGTCGACGGCGTTGGGCAGCAGGACGGCAGCCTTGTTATTTCTTTCTGCCACCGCTCCGGGCAACTCCCACCGCAGCCCGAGGTTCAGCGTCAGGTTCTGCTTCGCCTGCCATGTATCGCTCACGTAGTACGCCTGGTAATAGTTGTAACCGGCGGTCTTGTTTATCGTTCCGAATTTGGCTTGAGTGGGATAGCCCATCAGGAACGACGCCCATTCGTCGCCGGTATATTGTGTGCTGTAGGAGTACTGTCCGGAGGCCGTGTTATCGAAGGCCGTACCGCTCACATCCATCAGCCGGAGTTCAGTCCCGATCTTCAGGCTGTGCGCCCCTATAATTTTGATCAGGTTCGCGTTCACACCATAGGTGTTGTACCAGGCCGCCTGGTACCCGGTGAAGTTGCCGAGGTTGTACAAGTTGTGGAGTCCGCCGCTCGCGTTGTAGGCGGGAAGCACATGGAGGCTCATCTGCCCAGCCAGAGCCGCATAAGTAGGTCCGAATTGCGATTGGTCGACCGAGGTGGATTCTGGATAGTTGGGGTTGGTCTCCCTTAGGTAGTTGACGCGAACGTCCAGCACGTTAGTCGGGTTAAAGGTGTAGCTGTCTCCCAGCACAACCCCCTGCGTCTCGTTGATGACGTGGCCATCGGCGGTCGGCCAGCCGTTGGCGTTGTTGAATTCGGTGTGACCCGTGTCGTGCAGGGTCCAATAGGTATAGCGGCCAAAGATCCGTTGCTTGTCGCTGATGGCGTAATCGATACGGCCGTTGTACTGATTCTGGTGGTTCGTGATGGGCGTGGTCAAGAACCAATTCGCTCCCGCAATGGAAGAGTTAGGCAATGGGTAATAGGTCTTGAGTATCTTGTTCAGGGGGTCGCCGCAGGCCCCCTGGTAAAGGTTGGTGATGGTCCAGGTACCCGCCGCCGGGTCATTCACGATGTTGCAGTTTCCCAGAGGATCGGTAATCGGGTCGGTGAAGACGCCGTTCTGCATGGCCTGGGTGGGCACATTGGTGGACCCGGTCGAGCCGGTGATTGCCGCGAATCCTTCCCAGGTGAAGAGGAAGAACGCTTTGTCCTTCTTGATGGGCCCATTCACTACGACGCCATATTGGTTTTGATTCCACTTCGCCCGAGGGCTGCCGGCGCGGTTGCTGAAGAAATCGTTGGCGTTCAGGACGGCATTGCGGAAGTACTCGTATGCCGATCCGTGGAATGCGTTGGTCCCGCTCTTGGTGGTCATGCTCACTACACCGCCAGCAAACCGCCCGAAATCAGCCCCAGCGTTGCTGGTGGCGACATTGAATTCCTGAATGGCGTCCTGCGTGACGACCAGGGCAACGGGGTTTCCGCCCAGGACATTGATCGGGCCGCCGTCAACATACGTGGCGCTCTGGCCCTGGATAGCCCCACCGATCTGGTAGTTACCCCAACCGAAGTTTGAGGTCCGTGTTCCTTGGTTGAGGCCGGTGTCGCCGGTGCTCGAGCCCCCTGGCACCACGCCCGGAGCCAGAGCAATCAGGTTCATGACGTTGCGGCCATTGAGTGGGGTTTCCTGTACCTGCGCTCCTGAGATCTCCTGGCCCATGGTGCTCGTGTCGGTTTGCAGGAGGGCCGTTTCGGACACTTCCACGGTTTGATTAACGGCGCCCACTTCCAGTGCCGGGTCGACGCGGACCACAGCTCCTACCTCTACAGTCAGCCGCTCGCCTACAAAATGCTTGAAGTTGGCTTTCGTCACTTCCACCTTGTAAACGGCGGGGAGCAGATTCACAAAGTTGAACTTGCCTTCTGCGTCCGATTGAGCGTCTCGTGCTTGGTTGGTTCCGACGTTGGTCACGGTTACAGTTGCTTCTGGTATCACCGCCCCTGAGGTGTCCATCACGGTTCCCACAATCGATCCGTAGAAGCTCTGCGCTTTCAGCGAAGACGAAATGGGCAGAATCATCGCCAGGCAGAACAGTTTGATCGCAAACGCAACTATTGCGTGGCGGCTGGGTACATTCATACGGACCTCCACGAAATTAGCTCGCCATTCATTGCGCAGCACATCCCGGTCACAGGCCAGGCAACACGCTATTGATTTCATTAGACTTTTCAGCAGATTCTTGCCTTTCACAACCGCACCTCCAAACCAGGTCCTAAATTCAATGCACCAAACGCTACCATAGTAAATCATCATCTGTATACAATTATTTATGCAGATTAGTATAAGTACCCAGAACAGGGTCATCCCCTCGCTGCGTGGGCCGCAGATGAAGAGCATGTCGCATTGTGTTTAGATCGAGCTAGTACCGTATGACGATGAGGGGATGACAACGATGTTACGGCTTCACTGCTTGGTTTCGAGAGGTTTCTCGGCCTTTCGAAAGAACTCGTCCTGCAGCGTCGCCGCAACCGTGTCGGCTTTGACGATCGATGCCGCCTCACTCTCTTAAAGGGCGGCGCCGCGCGCCGCGGTTGCACCGCCGGCGTCACGGCATAGTGGTTCGGAAAGCTGGAGTACCATCCGATCGGAGGCGGCAGGTTCAGCCGCTGCCGATTGGCGCCATGATATCTGCAATCTCTTTCTCGCCGGCATTGCGCCATCGTCGATTCGCAGCTCTCCGCTTGACGAGATATTATACAATCATGTATACGAACGTTAACGCACTCGCGTAAATGTAGTTGCGCTGGCTCACGATTCGCTCCGCTGTAGGAAATCTCGTAGCAGAATCGTCCATTTTCAGATTTTTTTAAGGTCGGTGTTGCAAGCTTTACGACGCTTCAACACCTGCCCGGCGCGTAACGCCAGATATTTCCAACTTGACCAGCAACCTGGTCCCAGGAGAGCGTCTTGAAGATCCTTGCCACACTCAGTTTGGGCCTTGCCGTTTCTGCCGCTGCCCAGGATGTCATGCTGATGAACCGTATTGGGCCTTCGGCGTCCGACCTCTATGTTGCGAATGCGGATGGCAGTGCTGAGCATCGGCTCTTGCTCGTGCCCGGCTTTGATTATCACGCCACCTATTCGCAGGACGGGAAGTGGATCGTCTTCACCTCAGAAAGAACCGGTTATGGTCAGGCCGATCTGTACCGAGTGCACCTCGATGGCAAGGGCCTGGAACGGTTGACCGATGATCCCGCACTCGACGATCAGGGGGCACTCTCGCCCGACGACTCCATGCTGGCCTTTGTCTCGACACGAGCCACCCATCGCGCCAACATCTGGATTCTCGACCTGCGGACAAAGCGCTTCCGCAATCTTACCGGGCTGCCCCCGATTCAGGGCGATCCCCTGAAGCCGGACGGATTCTTCCGGCCCGCGTGGTCACCGGATGGCAAATGGATCGCTTTTAGCTCCGATCGGAATACGGAGTGGAGGGGGCACAATCACAACGCCGGGTGGGAGCACATCCAGGAGCTCAGCGTGTATATCGTCCATCCAGACGGCACGGGCCTTCGGCGCATCACGGAGCCGGGAGTCTCTTCGGGCTCACCGAAATTCTCGGCGGACGGTAAGGAGCTCCTATTTTATGAGATCTCGGTCGAAGACACCTGGAATGCTCGTGTTTACGGGTTGTCTGCCAAGGCGACTTCTCAAATCGTGTCCATTGACTTGGCTACGGGAAAGCGAACTGAGCAGACCTCGGGGCCCGGCCTCAAGCTCACGGCGCAGTTCCTGCCCGATGGGCGGATTGGGTTCATGACCAAGGCCGGGAGAGCGTCCGGTGTTGGTTATACAAAAGGCACAGGAACTTTCCCGGATAGTTTGCGTTCGCCCGCATGGTCACCAGACGGCAAGCAGGTGGTCTACGAAAAGGTCGACTACACGCCACGTCCTCAGAATCAACTTCTTTACAGTTGGGATCCGAACTACGAGTACCGCTACACGGACGTCTTCCCCAGCTTTTCAAAGGACGCCACACTGGTGGTTACGAATAAGGATGTGGATTCCTCCATCGTGACCATGGATGCAGACGGCGGAAACAAGCATATGGTCTTCAAATCTTCCACCCCCTGCAATGGAACCCCGGCAGGACCCTGCGGCGCGATGGATGGCGTTGCCTTTGGGCCAAGCTGGTCACCGGATGGTCAGTCGATCGTCTTCAGTTTTGGCGGTTTTCTGCAGATCCGCGGAGTCGCTCTCGCGAAGATCATGACCGTGCGTCGGGACGGAACAGACGTACAAGACCTCACTTCAGGAAAGCCCAATGCGGGCTTTCCCAGCTGGTCGGCCGACGGAAAAGAGGTCGTCTTCCGGACCTGGGGCGAGAATGAAATGGGTTTGCGCATTATCAACCTGGATACTCACGAGGTGCGCGTCCTCACCACCGCCTTGGACAATCTTCCGGAGTGGTCGCCCGATGGCACCCGAATTGTGTTTACGCGCAAGCAAGATAACAACTTCGACATCTACACGATCAAGCCAGACGGAACCGATTTGCGCCGCCTGACTGATTTCCCCGCCACCGACGCTCATGCTGTTTGGAGCTGGGACGGCAAATACATCATGTGGACCAGCGGCGAGTACGGCTTCAAGGATGAAGCCGCGCTCTATGACAACTCTTTCCAGCCCTACGGCACCATCTGGGTCATGAATGCAGATGGTACCGGAAAGCGGCTGCTCACAGACAGCCACTGGGAAGATTCCATGCCTTGCTTCGTGCCGCCTTTCGCCTTGGCTAAGAAGGCTGCGAAATGAGGGTCACACCAGACTTCACCAGAAAGATCAATGTGCTTCATTGCGATGCGGTCGGTTTCTGATTGGAGATGCAAGATGCGTTTCCCCAGGTCAACCGTCACTGCTCCATCGTCTCGCTCTGCTGCCCGAGACCGGTGGGTCATTGTATGGCTCAGCATCGGCTGTGCGATAGCGCTCCTCTTAATAGTGAATGCTGTAGGAGACTACATGTTTGTCTCCCGATTGCTTGCAGTTCAGCAGGTTCGCCGTCAGATGACGCAAATCGCTGCTCAGATTGGGCAGCACCTGCGCCGAAATGAACTGACCTCAGACAGCATCCGAACTGCATTAGCGGGGGGGGGCTATTGGAGAGGAGTCGATCAACTTGCGCAACGCGGAAGGAACCCTTCTTGAGCACCTGGGAGGCAGCTTTCCCGCTTCATCGTTCTCTCTTGAGGAAGAGCACAGCGCATTCTCCCGCCGGGAACAGCTCTTTCGAACCCTCTCCACCCCTACCTGTGAACTCGTCGTTGAAGCCTTTCCTCTGCACCGTGTGCCACCACCCGTTTCTGCATTTTCGGAATCAGCTCCGACAGATCCAAGACCGCTGTTTCTTGAGATCGCTTTGCCGCTCAAGGATGCCGACACTTCTGTGCATACACCATTCGTCGGAACCTTGTCATCAACTTGGCCGCGGCACTCTCGCTGCTCGCTACTGCCTTGCTGGCCGCGGCGGGCCTTCGCTCGTATGTACGCGGAAGACGGCTCGAGGAACAAATCGAGATCGCGCGACAAGTTCAATCCAGGCTCTTGCCGAACCCAACCCTGCAACTGCCTGGCTTCCAAATCTCCACAGAATACAAGCCATCCGAGCAGGTGGGAGGAGATTTCTACGATGTTTTTCCAAGCGAGACCAACGGATTCGCAGTTCTCATCGGAGACGTCTCCGGCAAGGGGATCCCAGCCGCACTCTTGATGGGCGTTATTCACGGCGCCGTGAGAACGGCGTTGTGGCAAAGCGCAGTCGCGGGTCACGAACAAGAATCCAGAAGATTGAACCGTCTGCTTTGCGAACATGCAAGTGGGAACCAGTTTGCAAGCATGTTCTGGTGTGTTTACAATCAGCCACTGCGTTCCCTCCGGTATGTGAACGCAGGTCATTGCCCGCCGTTCCTGATTAGCAAGCGAGACGGGAAACTGGTGACAACCCGTCTCGACAAGGGTGGACCAGTGCTCGGGCTCTTTCCCCACGCGCCGTACGAGGCGGCAACGGTGGAAGTATCGTCAGACGATCTCCTGATGATGTATTCAGATGGTTTGGTGGAAGCTACGAATCGAAGAGGAGAGGAATACGGGGATGACAGGCTTGCCGAACTGCTTCATCGCTATGCCGATGAAACACCAGCGCAACTTCGCGAAAGCGTTAAGACCTCACTCGCTTCGTTCGCTTCCGCAAGCGAGGCGCAAGACGACCTGACGTTTGCAATCATCAGATTCGGAACGGAAACAATACAAATTCGGCAGGAGCCAACCACACTGCAGGAAGCTTCCCGCTAGTTTAGTAAGAAATCTCTTTCGCCGTTACGCGGTAGCTTCGCTCCGAGCTAAAACTCTGGCTTGGATAAGAGTCTTCAAAATGCATTTACTTCGGACAGTGCTTCTCCTTACTAGAATATTCGGCCTTCGCGATGCCAAGCCGTTACACCAATCCCCCCACCTTGTTTCAGCAAAAAGAGGCCATCTAGCATTACTTCACTCGGGTGACTTGCAGGTCATCGTTGAGCCGTTCGCGGTGCACCACTGTTCGTAATGCGCGCTGTAGAATGACGAACCGAGCCAATTCAGTCGGTTCGCAGCGACCGGTTGCGGATCGCCGGCGAGGAAGTTCTTAGCGTCGTCGATACTGCCGGCGCCCACATATTTTGTCGTCAGGGGATAAGGAAAGACCGGACGCCTTCGGTCAGCGTTGCCGCTACTCGGCGCGTCCGTCTCGGGAGGAGGTCCCATTCTCTGCATTCCTGGCCGGGGACCTCCTGGCGCCATGGGTGGCATTCCTCCCGGCGGTGGTGGTCCACCCCTGCCAGTCTCGGGCTTGTGCGAGGCGACTAATGCATATGGAGCGTCACTGCGCTCGACCCATGCCATGATTGCGCTCAGCAGGTCGAAGTTGAACGGTCCTTCCCCGCCTGCGCAGTGATAGCCACCGGGAAAAAGATAGAGGCGCGCGAACTTGATCACGGACGACTTGCCCATGATTTGTTCCAGCGCAGTGTAATAGGCAATCGTGTTCAGCGGGGAGATGTGGGGATCAGCCAAGCCGTGCCACAAAATCAGTTTGCCTCCATTTGATGCGAAAGCAGAAAGGTCGGGATCGGTCGCGTCGTAGAGGAAATGCAGCTTAGTGGTTGCCGCAAATGAGGGCTTGGTGAATTTCAGATCGGCGAGCGTGTAGTCTGCTGGTGGGTTCTCTTCATAAGCGAGATATTTCAGGGTACCCGTGGAAATCATAGGACTCATCACGTGATCTTCGCCTTCGCCGCCACGAGGAATATAGACTCCAGCCCATGCCAGTTCGGAGCCCAGAAGCGGTCCGCTGAGGACAAATTTATCCCCCTCGCTGTCCTGAGCGCCGGCATAGATGTTCTCCGCCACCTGAACTTGTGCCGCCGTCAGGCAAGTCGAATGATCTTGTCCGGCCTTGCATTCGGTCACTGCGGGATCGAAGGCGCAGCTAAGCGGCTCGCTGATCAGACCATCTTTCAGCCCATCGGCCGCATCGCACGCCTGTAGTGCTGCCCGATGCAGGATGGGCAGCTTATCTGCTGTGAGGATCGGCTTGCCATCGGCGCCGGTATTCTTTAGCGCATTCCACGCGTGATAGAAGGAATTCTGCGTCGTGAAGTTCATCGCCGGCGCGCCCGCCGTGATGCCGTTGAAGTCGGTGGGATAACGCTGGGCCTCCATCAGAGCTTCGCGTCCGCCGTCCGAGCACCCAGCGAAGTAGGAGTATTTTGGCTTCTGCCCGTAATATTTCTCAATCAGGGCCTTTGCTGCAATCGTGGTGACATGCACTCCGCGATAAGCGAAGTCGATTCGGAGTTGATAATCGTTTTCGCCGAATTTTCCGTCCATCCCCCCGCTATGGCCCATGTCAGTAGAGGTGAGCGCGAGCTCTCCGTTTTGCTCAGGCAAACACTCATCGTCGTTGCCGAGGTGGATGCCCAGCACTCCGCAGAGGCCGCCGCAGCCGGTTTGCACAAAGCGCTGCGTCCAGTTCGTGAGTGGCAGACGGATCTCGAACTTCACCTGGGGATCGACATAGCCGAGCACTTTGCAATATGGGGCGGGCTTCCCGTCCGGCACCGGCGCGGCGTAGGTAATATGGGTGGGCGATCCGACGGCGGCACTGATGTCGACGGCGGCGAGCGTCGAGCACTCAACAACGGGCGCAACCACCGGCAACACCGCCGGGCCAGGCAGGGTTGGGCTTTGACTAACACTGAATGGGCAGGATGCCCCAATCGCCAGGACAATGCCGCCAATCAGATAGATGAGCTTTGACCTGAGAATCATGGTGTGTTGGTCCTTTCGGGAACTAAGGCGTTGTCATACAGCCGACCCGCAACGTCTTTCCACGAGCTTCAGAGTCCGCTTTTACTACACGTTTGTGTAATGGCTTGTGCAGTCTGAAGAAGGTTTCACTCCCGCTCGATTCGGGCTCGAAAATTACTTTCTCGTTCCGTCCCTCACATATCACAGCGGTCATGCCTATCCTTCTTTCTTGCCAAGATCTTCGATCGGAGGGGTGCCGTAGGTGTGAAAGGTGCTGACCGTTTGCAGTCCCCAAGCCTGTCCCTTCGAGCGCTCTTCTTTGGTCCAAACAACAGGCTGCCAGTCAGGATCGAAGATCAAATAGCCTCCCGCCCCAACTTCAAACCGATTTCCGCCCGGCTCGTAAAAGTAAAGAAAGAAGGTCTGGCCAATCGTGTGTTTATGCGGGCCCGTCTCGATAAAGACACCGTTTTCGGTGAGGATGTCTGCCGCTCGCAATACATCTTCGCGGGAGTCCATTGCATAGGTGAGGTGATGAAATCGGCCCCGCGCCTTGCTATGGTCCCGGGTAAAGGCAAGATCATAGGATTTCATCGTTGCTGCCAGCCACGCTCCCATCTCCTCGCCTTCGCCGAAGACGATCTGCTCAGTGACGCGCATACCTAGTAGATCGCGAAAGAAGAGCCGGCAAGCTTTTACATCGTTCGCAAGTAAATTGACATGATCGAGACGTTTGGGTGCGATCCCATGAGAAGAAAATCGTTGCGGCAAATTCTTGAAACCGGGGACCTGGTCTCCTTTCGGCACGAAACGCTCGGTCTCGTAATAAAGTTCGAGTGCATGGCCGTCCGGGGATGGGAAACGGAATGCCGGCCCGTGACCGAACTCCGCATCGCGCCACTGGCCCTCAATGCTATTGGCCTGTAGATAGCTGACCATGGCGGTGAGCGTCTCTCCGCTCTTCGCGCGAAATGCAACATGCCCAACGCCGGATGTTGCGGCGCCGGTCAGTTGCAGAGTATGCAGGGCATAATCGGCCCACGCGCGAAGATAGACTGAGTTCTCGGTTCGCCCGCTTTGATGCAGTCCAAGAATGTCTTTGAAAAATGCGACACTCTCTTGCAACCGTGGCGTGAATATCTCGACGTGGCCCAAATGCGCGATGTCGCCGAACGATGGTTTGTAACTCATCGCATGCCCCTAGTCCGGTACCTGACTCATCTCGTCTTCAGGGTAGGTTTACCGGGGGTCGCGGCGAACAGAGTTGCCGCTCCCATTCAAAGCCCTGCCACTAAGAAAATTCTGCGTGAACTTAACATTTACTCTCCCGTGCCTCTTGTTTTTTGACGGACAGTTGACCGCGGGCGAGGCAGGTTCTTTGCCTGAAAATAGGTCAGCCTAAACCAAGCCGTCTGGTATATCGCCAGCCCAGCAGCGTGATTTGAGTATGGGTTCAATATTGACTCTCTGGCATTCGCACCGTTAGTCCATCGAGATCCTCTGTCACGCGGATCTGGCAGGAGAGCCGGCTATTGGGCTTGACATTTTTGGCGCAGTCAAGCGTCAAACGCTCCATTTCTGTGATTGCACTGATCTTTCCAAACCAAGCATCGTCTACGTAAACGTGACAGGTGGCACATGAGCACGACCCGCCGCACTCTGCGACGATCCCGGGGACACCCTTCTTCACGGCGCCTTCCATCACAGAAACGCCAGCCTTCAATTTGACTACGTGCTTCGTACCGTTCCACTCGATATAAGTGACGTCAGCCATGATTTACCGCCGCGCTCAGGCGACGATCTCCTTTAGGGATATATTGGAATCCACGAGCTTGGCCTTATCCACGGGCTTGCGGTTTCCGATAAGTTGCTTGCCGATCATGAAATCGGGAGGCGAATTTATTGCTTCGACTGCCTGAACCAGGTCGCCCTTCAGATGAAAGACCGAGAACTTCTTGGAAGAAGGTTGGCCTCGAACCAGCGTAAGATCGGCATCGAAGGGGTATCCGGCGATCTGGAGCTTTACATCATATTGATCCGACCACTGCCAGGGAACCTCTGGCGACGGTGCTGCCCGGCCCGTGATCGCGCAAGCGGCCTGCTTTGCTTGTTCCAACGCGTTGGGAACGCTCTCCATGCGGAACATGCGGCCATAGATCGGCATCGGCCGATGTGCGACGTCTCCTATTGCGAATATGTTTGGATCGCTTGTACGCGCTTCCAGATTCACGACGATGCCTCTCGAGCACTCAAGTCCCGCCTCCTTGCCGATTTCCTCGTTCGGGTGCGCGCCCACACCAATTACGACCGCCTCGCAACTCAGGGCCCGCCCATCCGACAAAAGGGCGTGAGTTACTCGTCGATAAGTGCCTTCAAGGCCGGTCAAAGTGTAGCCAAGCTCGAACTTAACGCCCTGTTCTTCGTGATAGGTGCGAAAGAACTCTGACAGGGCTTCACAAGCGACTCGAGCAAGTAATCGAGACTCGCGTTCGACCACAATCACCTCCGCACCAAGTGCGCGCCCGGTCGCCGCGACCTCCAAACCAATGTATCCGCCACCAATCACCAACAGTCGTTTACCTGGTCCGATAGTCGCCTTGAGCTCCTCCGCATCCTGTGCAGTGCGTAAAAACATGACACCCTCAAGATCAGCGCCGGCGATGCGCAGCGGGATCGCGCGTGCTCCCGTTGCGATGACCAGGACATCGTATGAGATCACCGAGTCATCCTGGAGCTGGAGCTCCTTTGCGTCGCGGTCCAATCGCACAACCCTGGTGTTTGCATGGAACGCAATGCCGTGCACCGCGTAATATTCCAACGGCTTAAGCAACAGCGCTTCTTCATCCGCTTCGCCCTTCAGCCATGCCTTCGACAAAGGGGGCCGCTGATATGGCGGTAGCGCTTCCTCACCAAGGAGCGTAAGGGGTCCAGTATGCCCAAGCTGTCTGAGCAGGACTGCCGCCGTGCCGCCGGCATGGCCCGCCCCAACGATCACGACATGTTGATTTGCTGGAATCACATCACTCACTTTACTTCGGCACCTCCGCATAATAGGCGGTATCACCTATCGCACCTGCCAGCAAAAACAAAACGCGCGTCCTCATCTTTTGTTCTCCGATATGCTGCTTTAGTCGATTCCGATTCCCAGTGCGTCTAACACGGAGAGAGACTTCCGAACAACGAAGTGTATTCTGGTCAAAGACTGCGCGGCCGAATGCCCACTTTGGTGCGCAAGGAATCGCATCACAAATAACGCTAAATTTAATGCATAGAACGCTACCACATTGGATCACACATTGTATACAATTGTTTATTCATCTTGGTATGATGGCACGGACGGCGCCCGGAGATGGCCGGTGGTGTTCGTGGAATAAAGGGAACCTATGAACATTCCGCCTGTTTCGACGTCTCCTCCATTCAATATCACGCGCGCGAGTCATGTGCGCTACTTTGTGAAAGACCTTGACGCAAGCATCCGGTTCTACACCGAAGTTCTTGGTTTTGTCGTCAGCGACCAAGATGCTGACGTCGCCTATCTTCGCGGTATCGAAGAAGCCTGCCACCACAGCGTCGTTCTGATGCATACGGACGGCGAACCAGCCGCTGAATGCGTGGGGATGCGCGTCGCCTCGGAAGATGACCTGCACCGCGCAAAGGAATACCTCCCCACGGTTGGGGGCACAGCCGAATTCGTCGACCGCGCTCGACAGGGCCTCTCGCTGCTCACCACATTTGCACCAGGCGCGCCGCCCATCGAGCTCTGTTCCGGCATGCCGATTGTTCCGCGCTATCTGAATAACTTCCCAGCGCAGAAAGGCGGACGCGTGCTCCGGCTCGACCACTACCAGTGTGTCGTGGCTGATGTACCCGCCATGTTTGCCAGGTGCATGGAACTCGGTTTCCGTCCTTCCAAGTACACGACGGACGTCGACTCCGGGCAGATCCTCAGCTGCTTCCTGACACGCAAGAGTAATCCGCATGATCTCGTCCTCGGTCAGGCTGCCGGCCCGCGCCTGCACCACTCATCCTATGTTGTCTCCGACCTGCAGGCCATGTTCCGGGCGGCCGACATCGCCGGCAACCTCGGATACGGCCGCCAGGTTGAGCACGGGCCGGGCAGACATGGCCCACCCAATGGCATCTTTATCTACTTCCGCGACCCGGATGGGCACCGCATCGAGTTCATCCTGCCGCCCATGCAGTTCATGGACCCGGAGGACCAGCCCAACACGTGGCTCTCGACGCAGGCCGTTTCGCTGGTGCCATGGGGCGGTGGTCCGCCGCAGCGCTGGCGTGAGGAGATGACAAAGTTCGCCGGCATCGAACCCTCAGGGGGGACGCTTGCGAGGTGGACGTCTATGGGCTGAAGGTCCGGCATCGAACGCATGGGACGCGGGAGATCCTGTGCGTTCGACTCAGCCGACGGCGGTACCGTTCGAGGAACAAGTTGGTCTCAGAGGTTTGAGTTCGGGCGAAGCGCAACCACGTCCAGGGCCGATGGCGTTGCCGGAGAACAGGCCGCCGAACGTAATCAACGTGGAGACGGGCGTTCAAGTGGCTCTGTCACCTTGCGGACGAACGGTGAGACATCAGTCTTGTAAAATTCGGTCGTTCCGGTTGCATTGATCGACAGTGCCGGTAGAGTGCGTCCAAGGGCTAGCTTGAGGTGGTCGACGACCTCACGACCATCTCGCGCTAACGCCTCCGATTCTTTTCCGGTGTATTCGAACGGAAGACCTGATCCAAAGGAAGGTCCCCAAGGCGCCGAGACGGCGATCAGGCGCATGGTTGAAGGCGGTGCGCGTTCTGAAGGCACATAGCGATCACAGCGAACCGAGCTATTTCAGCAGCAACTGCTCGTCTTCATGCCATCCTCTGTTCGGGTGGAGTGATTTCGAAGTTGTGTCGGTAGGTCTCCATCAAAGGGGGATGGCGTCACGGCAGGAACAGACGGCAACTTTCGTTTGCGGTAGAGGGGTGAATCCTTTCGGGGTAGGGAAGAGACTTTTCTATAATGACTCGACATGGAAAGCTATGGACTACGTTCCGATGACAACGCCGCCGTCCACGGAGAGCACAGTACCATGGACAAAGCTGGCTTCGTCGGACGCGAGCCAGAAATAGGAATTGGCAATATCTTCTGGCGTTCCGACGCGCCCGATCGGTGTATGCGTCACCATGTTGTCAAGAATGTCTGGTGGCACGGATTTCAACATGTCGGTTGCAATAAAACCAGGTGCTACCGCGTTGACGCGAATATTGTATTTTCCCAATTCGCGAGCCCAAGTCCGTGTCATGCCGATGACGCCGGCTTTTGAGGCCACGTAGTTGGTCTGTCCAAAGTTGCCATTGAGCGCCACCACCGAGGCGGCGCTAAGAATGACCCCTCCGCCCCCGCGGATCATATGCGGAACGACAGCACGAGTTGCCAGGAAAACTCCCTTGAGATTGACGTCAATCACAGCGTCCCATGACTCTTCGAGCATGGCCTTCATTGGCCCGACACCGTTCTTCTTCACCAGTTGCGCGTCACGCACGATCCCCGCGTTGTTGATGAGAACGTCGATGCGGTCCCATTTCTCAAGTACGGTATTTACAGCGGTTTCCACCCCCGCCTGATCCGTGACGTCTACCACCTGGAAAAGCAATCGTCCGCCCGCTTCCTTGATCTCAGACTCGAGCGCGGAAGCCTTATCTGATATATCCCATCCGGCTATACAAGCTCCTTCTCTGGCAAACCGAAGGGCCGTTGCGCGGCCAATGCCGGCAGCTACACCCGTAATGATCACGACTTTGCCCCGAAACTTCTGATCTTCCATGTGTTATGGCTCCTCTTTTCGCCTTCACTGATGACGAGTTGTGTCCCGCTCAACCTTCTCTTCCACCCGCGGAAGGGCGCATCTATCTACATTAATTCTTATTGTTGCAGTGCGTTATGATCTGCAGCAACAAAGAGTTTACTTCGCGAGGTAATTTGGGGGCCAGACCCCCTTTGGGTCAGTGGGGGTCCGACCGATGCGGCGAAGCCTCGTGGACGATCTGTCCGATCTTGGCCGCAGAAATCAGGCCTTTTTCCCGCGCCCCTTCTTTGGGGCGAGCTTGGCGACTGTAGACTCGAGGTCCGCCAATCTTTGCTTCAATTCGTCCACTTCTTCTCCGGTGCTTGAATCACTGCCGCGAGTCGCCCGCCCCTTGGCTACCGGTGCGACGGGCTGCGATTCCGGTGTACTGCCTTGGACCGGAACCTGGCGCGGATCGAAAGGATTGAACGCGGGAGCCACTGCCCGGAAGGTGTTCTGAGAAATATCTAGCATTGCCTTCATATAGGCAAGGGCGCTTTCCTGGCTTGCCCGTCCTGTGGCAACCACCATTTGTCGCAATATATCCAGCGGGAAGGTTGAATCTGGAGTCTTTGCGTCCTCAACGATAATCTGTGTCAGGATCAGTCGCGTTATATCTTGACCCGTCGCAGCGTCGACAACACGGACGTTGTCGCCGTTTTGTACCATCTTCGCCACTTGGTTGAGGTTCACGTACCGGCTGTTGGTGGTGTCATACAGGCGCCGGTTTTCATACTTTTTGATCAGGATCGTTTCGGGCTTCATACCGATCTTCATAATACCCTTGACAAGGCTTGGGGAATACGTACTATTAAATCATGCTGCAACGCAGCACAACTCGCAACATAGATGAAGTCCATAGGAGGACGATATGAGCGCAACCAAGAAATCTGCAAACGGGCCAGTATCGGCTGCCGCAGCTGAGAAGCCGGAAGTCGTCGAAACCATCGTCAACCTGTACACCACGGGTGTAGAGCGCCTCGCGGAAGTTCAGAAAAAGGGCATCGACCTCGCAGAGAAGCAGAATGCGGACATGCTCGACGCATGGAAAAAGATAGCTCTAACGGTTCCGGGTGCACCTTCCCTGTTCATGCTGGACCTCGCATCCACTGCTTTTGAAGGCTATGCGGGCACACGAAAGGGCGCAATTGACCTGGTGGTCGAGCAGACCCATGCTCTGGCGGACCTATTCAAAGAGCGCGCTACATCGGCAGCGAAGACAATCGATGACGCCACTGCGATCGTGCAGCAAAATGTAGAGCACTCTGTCGCGGCACAAAAAAAGGCCCTAGACTACTCCGTTGCGCAGACAAAAATAGCGTTCCAGAACGCCAAACAACGTTTCGGACTGACCGGTGCCCAGGTCGAGGAGGCATCGGAGTCATTTCAGCGCGGCGTGGATACCCTGGTCGAAACCCAGAAGCAATTCTTGGACGTCGCGGCCACCCCATTCACTTCGGTGCACTGAGGAGTTTCGATTAACTGATTGAAGTCGAAGCCCGAAGGCAATCCGGCGCGCTCTGACTGCCTTCGGGTGTATGCTTTTGTGATTCTCAGTAACGGAGCCCGTCATGAGCGAGGATCAAGCGGAAAAATCGAAGCCAAAAGAACCAACCGAGATGTTTCGTGAAATGCGAGATGCCTATATTGACTCCGTGGCCAAAGCGATGGTGGATGTGGTCAACACGGAGGGCTACGCCGAGGCAACCGGGGCTATGCTCAACAACTCTCTGGCTATTACAGCTCCCTTCAGGGAGGCGATGGAAAAGTCGATGCAGCAAGTACTGCAACAGCTTTCCTTGCCTAGCAGGCAGGACATTGTTGCGTTGAGCGAACGGTTTACCAATCAGGAAATGCGTCTCGATGACATAGACGCGAAGTTGGAACGGATCGAGAAGCAGACTCATGCCGCGCTCCCCCCGGCCGCTACAGCCGCACCAGCCAAACCGGAATCCCCGAAGGCAAAGCCCGAGATGCAGGCGCCGGCCAACCTACCTACGACCAGAAGGCGGACGGCAGCTGTGAAACAAGCTCCGCCGCGCAGACGGGCGGCTAAGAAGGGAACCAGGAAGTGATGGCGAAAGCTCCAGTGTTGACAGATCAGTTTGCTCTACTCGACGAACGGCTGCGGACGATCAATAAGCTAATGATGGCCAAGGCGCCGATTGCGCAGACGCCCAAAGAACTGGTGTGGACCCTCAACAAGGCCAAGCTTTACCGTTATTTCCCTGTAGTTCCGGCGGAGAAGCGGCATTCGGTTCCCTTGCTGCTCGTGTTCGCACTTATGAACCGGCCCTACATCCTTGATCTGCGGCCTGGCCATAGTTTCGTGGAATTCATGATAAGCCGTGGATATGACGTATACCTCCTGGACTGGGGTGCTCCAGGGCCCGAAGATAGGCATTTGAAGTTTGACGACTATGCCTTGGACTACATGCCAAGGGCCATCCGCAAGCTTAAGGCGGTTTCTGGCTGCAAAGAATTCAGCATGCTGGGCTGGTGCATCGGGGCTATCCTTACGACGATCTACGCCGCAATGCGGCCTGACGATGGATTGCGCAACCTTTTGTTGCTGACCGCGCCATTGGACTTTTCCAACAAGAAGGAGCTCACCTTTGCCCGCTGGACAGACGAGAAGCATTTCGATGTCGAAAAGGTACTGGCGGCCTTCGGCAACATGCCGGGTGAAATGATTGATTACGGTGCAAAGTCGCTGAAACCGGTGGAGAACTACGTCAGCAACTACCTGAAGCTTTGGGACAACCTGGACAACGTCCGGATTGTCGAGTCATGGCACGCCATGAATACCTGGGTCACGGACAATATTCCTATAGCCGGTGGAGCATTTCGGCAACTCATTGTGGATCTGTATCGCAACGATCGTCTGATGAAAGGCGAGCTCACAATCCGCGGAGAACGAGTCGACCTGAGCCGGTTGCGGGCAAACCTGCTCACTGTCATTGCCGAGGGTGATCACATTACCCCCCCATGCCAGTCGGAAGCAATCGTGTCCAAAGTCGGAAGCAGTGACAAGGAACTCTTCCGTGTCCCCGGCGGTCACATCGGCATTATGGCCGGGAGCGGTGCGCACAAACTAACCTGGCCGCACATCGATACTTGGCTTGGTGGTCGATCGGAGTAACGGCAAAAGGGGCCCGCATAGTCGAATGAGCCGCATGCGCGTCAGCAAAACCTAAGACGAGAATTATCGCACGCTTCTGAACGCCTCCACGACAAAGCCAGCATTCAAATCAAGAGCGGATGGATGAAAGTTGAAGGCAAGGCGCCGACCAACTCCACCGGGCGTTGCCGTCCTCGATTTCCGACCTTGCGGAATAGATTCTCAAAGACCCATACAACCTCAAAAAAGACATGCGTCTCCGGTCTCGGCACTGGCGGGAGAACAGACTGATTCGATCTCCTGCTGCTTGAGCCAACTGCCATGTTTAGGTGTGCAGGGCACAGTGAACCGCCAGCGAGAGGAATTGCATGCAATCATTTCTTCTTTGCTGGGGGCAAATCGGTGCAAACGCCTTCGAATAATTCGGCCGCCATAGCAATCGATTCGCAGAGTGTCGGATGGGGGTGAATCGTCTTGCCTATGTCTACTGGATCGCAGCCCATTTCGACAGCAAGGCAGACTTCACCGATAAGATCGCCTGCGTGAGTGCCGACAATCCCGCCGCCGATGACCAAATTCGTATGCATGTCGAAAAGAAGTTTTGTGAAGCCCTCCTCTCGACTGTTGGCTATGGCCCGGCCCGATGCAGCCCATGGAAAGACAGTTTTGTTGTAGCTGACACCCTTTGCTTTACATTCTTCTTCTGTAACACCGGCCCAGGCTATCTCAGGATCGGTGTAGGCGACCGAAGGGATCTGACGGACATCGAAATGCGCTTGGTAGCCAGCGGCTGCCTCCGCAGCTACGTGGCCTTCGTGAGCTGCCTTATGAGCGAGCATGGGGTGCCCGATAATGTCGCCGATTGCGAAAATGTGCTCAACGTTTGTCCGCATCTGCTTGTCTACTGGAATGAAGCCCCGATCCGTGATCGCCACACCAGCCGTCTCAGCTCCAATCTTTCTCCCATTCGGACTTCTGCCCACGGCCACCAGGACAAGGTCATAGAGCTGTGGGTCAGCAGGAGCTTGTTCACCTTCGAAGCGGACGCTGATCCCATCGTTATTCGCCTCAGCCGACACAGTCTTGGTCTTCAACATAATCTTTTCAAATCGTCTCGAATTCTTTTTCTCCCATACCTTCACCAGATCGCGGTCAGCTCCCGTCATCAATCCGTCCAGCATCTCCACCACTTCGATACGAGCTCCAAGCGTCGAGTAGACCGTTGCCATCTCGAGTCCGATAATGCCGCCCCCAATGATCAACATGCGTTTTGGTAAGAACTCAAGCGCGAGTGCTCCGGTGGAGTCGACAACGCGCGGATCTTTAGGAATAAACGGCAGCTTTACGGGCTGAGAGCCGGCAGCAATGATTGCTTTCTGGAACCTGATCACTGTCGTCCCGGCATTATTCGAAGCGGAAACTTCGACGTGATACGGGTCTAGAAACTTGCCGAGACCCTGGACCACCTGCACTTGACGCGCTTTGGCCAGTCCCGTCAAGCCCCCAGTAAGCTTGCCTACAACCTTATCCTTCCACCCTCGAAGCTTGTCTAAATCGAGTTGGGGCTCGCCGAATGAAATACCGTGAGAGGCCAACATTTGCGTCTCATCGGCGACGGCTGCGACGTGGAGTAACGCCTTCGACGGAATGCACCCGACGTTCAAACAGACGCCGCCCAAGGTGGAGTAACGTTCGACCAGAACGGTTTTCAGCCCGAGGTCCGCGGAACGGAATGCCGCGGAATAGCCTCCGGGACCTGCGCCGAGCACCATCACATCACAATCGATGTCCACATCCCGTGAGTACGATGGCACAGCTGGCTTCGCGCATGCGATAGACACAGCCTCAGGAGCACCCTCCCGAAGCGCTGGCCCCGCAGATGCCATTTCGAGCATGCCCGTCGCAATCGTGAGGATGAGGTTTCCTTCCGATACGAGGTCGCCGAGCTTGACCATCACATCCTTTACGGTACCTTCGGTAGGTGAGGGCACCTCCATCGTGGCTTTATCCGACTCGAGCGAGATGAGCGGGTCTTCCAGTTTGACTCTGTCGCCGGGTTTAACAAAAACCTCGATTACCGGCACATCCTTGAAGGCGCCGATATCGGGAACACGCACTTCAATAGCCTCATAAATGCCGCTTGGCGAACCGTAATCCGCGGAAGGCGCATTCTCAGCTGTTGAAGCTGCCGACTCCTTGATTTTTTCCCGAGCTGGTTGGGCGAGCGTCGCCTCGTTGCTCTCCAACGTTAGAAGGAGCGAGCCCTCGGACACCCTGTCGCCGACCTTGACCATGACCTCCCTGACTATGCCGCTCGCCGGGACCGGGACCTCCATCGTGGCTTTGTCCGTTTCCAGCGTAATAATTGGGTCTTCGGCCGTGATTTGATCACCTGGCTTGACGATTACGTCGATGATTTCAACGTTCTTGAAATCGCCGATGTCCGGAACTTTGACTTCGATCAGATTTGCCATCGCAAGCTTTCTTTTTCGATCTAGAGCACCAAACGCCGCATGTCCGCAAGCAAACCTGCGAAGTAACTGTTGAATCTGGCGGCGGCCGCGCCGTCAAGAACGCGATGATCCCAGGACAGCGACAACGGCAGAATGAGTCTGGGCCGGAACTGCTCGCCGTCCCAAACCGGCCTCATTGCTGACCGGCACACGCCTAGAATCGCCACCTCGGGGGCGTTAATGATGGGAGTAAAGTACGTCCCACCAATTCCCCCCAGGCTCGAAATCGTGAAGCAACCGCCCTGCATGTCGGTGGACGCGAGTTTACCTTCACGCGCCTTGCCTGCCAGTTCGGTCATTTCGATGGCAATCGCCACAACGCCTTTCTGATCGGCGTTCTTGACCACTGGCACGACCAAGCCATTCGGCGTGTCAGCGGCAACGCCGATGTGGTAGTAGCGTTTGAGAATTAGATTCTCGCCCTCGAGTGATGCGTTGAACTCGGGGAATTTCTTTAGAACTTCCACCGCAGCCTTGACCAGAAACGGCAGAATTGTGAGCTTGATTTTGGCTTTTTCGAGCTCCTTGTTGATCTGTACTCGAAAGGCGTCCAGGTCTGTGATATCGGCGTCCTCGTGATTCGTCACGTGGGGGATCATCACCCAATTGCGATGGAGGTTCGCCCCTGAAATCTTCTTTATGCGTGAGAGAGGTTTCGATTCAACCGGTCCGAATTTGGAAAACTCTACGGCCGGCCAAGGTAGAACGCTCGGCGCGGCGCCCGCTGGAGCACCGGTGGTCGCTTGCATTGCAGACACAGGGGCGGCCGTAGCGCTCGCGACCGGAGCTCCCGGTTTGTTGATATGCCCAGCGACGTCTTCCTTCAGAATGCGGCCTTTTTCACCCGTGCCTTTCACTTTTGCGAGATCAACTCCCATTTCGCGCGCCACCTTCCGCACCGTGGGACTCGCATACGCGAGGGCGAACCCCGCCTCGTCAATCGCGGCTGCAGACTCTGCGAAAGAAGTCGGAATAGGCGCTTTCGATGTTGGGATGGCAGACGGACCAGCCGCAGGTAGTGCAGCAGCTTCGAGCCCGGCTGGAGTTCCGGTCGTAAGGGTCAGTATCACTGTCCCTTCCGACACCCTGTCTCCGACCTTCACTCTGAGTTCCTGGACCACGCCACCGATCGGCGCCGGAACATCCAGCGTCGCTTTGTCGGATTCCAGCGTGATAAGTGAATCCTCGGCCTTCACCATGTCGCCCGGCTTGACCATGACGTCGATGATAGGCACGTCCTTGAAGTCTCCAACATCCGGAACGCGCACCTCTACGATTCGCTCCGGCGCATTTGCCGGTTCTGGTGGCGTCGAGACAAGCGCCGAAACATCCGTTGCATTTTGCGATGTCTTATTGACGTTAGCCATGATTGGCTTCTCCGCTTCAAACCGTAACAGGGTTGGGTTTATCGGGATTGATGCCGTATTTCTTGATGGCTTCCGCGGTCTTCACCGGGGAAATGGTGCCTTCATCCGCAAGGGCTTTCAGGGACGCGATGGCAATATAAGAGCGATTAACCTCGAAGAACTGCCGTAATTTCACGCGATAATCGCTCCGCCCAAACCCGTCCGTGCCGAGCACGCGAAACCGTCGGGGCAAAAATGGACGAACCTGCTCGGCATAGGTCTTCATGTAATCGGTAGCCGCAATAACAGGCCCTTCGTGTTCTTTCAGACACTGTTCGACGTAAGGCACCCGAGGCGCATCAGTTGGGTGCAGCATGTTCCATCGGTCGACGTCCAATCCCTCGCGGCGCAATTCGTTGAAGCTGGTGCAACTCCAGATGTCCGCTGTCACACCCCAGTCGTCCCGAAGCAGATCGGCGGCGGCAATTGCTTCGCGCAAGATCGTCCCTGAACCCATCAACTGCACGCGCGGGCCTTTTGCCTTGCCTCCATCCCTGAATAAGTACATGCCCTTCCGGATCCCCTCCTCCGCGCCTGCGGGCATCGCGGGGTGGGAATAGTTTTCGTTCATCAAGGTGACGTAATAGAACACATCCTCTTGTTCTTGCGTCATGCGTCGGAGCCCGTCTTGAATAATCACCGCGACTTCATAGGAGAACGCTGGGTCGTAGGAGATGCAGTTGGGAATGGTTGAAGTCAGGATGTGGCTATGGCCGTCTTCGTGTTGCAGTCCCTCACCATTAAGTGTGGTGCGTCCCGCAGTTGCGCCGAGAAGAAAACCACGGCAGCGGCTGTCCCCCGCGGCCCAAGCAAGGTCGCCCACTCGCTGCAAACCGAACATCGAATAGAAAATGTAAAAAGGAATCGTCGGGACATTGTGCACGCTATAGGAAGTTGCCGCCGCAATCCAGGAAGAGATCGCACCGGCTTCGCTGATTCCTTCCTGCAGCATCTGCCCTTGTTGATCTTCGCGATAAAACATCAGTTGATCAGCATCTTGCGGTTTATAGAGCTGCCCGACCGACGACCAAATGCCGTATTGGCGGAACATCCCCTCCATCCCAAACGTACGGGACTCGTCCGCTACGATCGGAACGACTTGCTTGCCGATCTTCTTGTCTCTCAACAGCGTGCTCAGGATGCGCACGAACGCCATCGTTGTGGAGATTTCGCGATCCTCCGTGCTTTTGAGCTGCGCATCGAAAGCAGAGAGAGGAGGTGCCTCCACGGGCGTTGACTTTCTGCGACGCTGCAGGAGAGGGCCGCCCAAGGCTGCACGCCGCTCGCGCAGATATTTCATTTCGGGGCTATCTGCCGAAGGTCGGAGAAACGATAACTGCTCGATATCAGCGTCCGAAACCGCGATCTGGAAACGATCGCGGAAGGCCTTCAGGGAATCAAGCGTCATTTTCTTCGCTTGATGAGCGATCATCTGCCCCTCGCCCGATTCGCCCATGCCATAGCCCTTAACGGTTTTTGCGAGTATTACCGTCGGTTGGCCTTTATGCTTCACTGCCGCTGCATAGGCGGCGTAGACCTTTACCGGATCGTGCCCGCCACGCCTGAGACCCCAAATCTCGTCGTCCGTCATATGCGCGACCATTTCCTTGAGCTCTGGATATTTCCCGAAGAAGTGCTCCCGTACATAAGCGCCATTTTTCGATTTGATAGTTTGATACTCGCCGTCGACGCATTCCTCCATGCGTCTCACCAGCAAGCCATGTTTATCTTTGGCGAGCAAAGCATCCCACCCGCTTCCCCACAGCACTTTGATGACGTTCCAGCCGGCTCCCCTGAATTCTGACTCCAGTTCCTGGATAATCTTGCCGTTACCGCGAACTGGACCGTCCAGGCGCTGCAGGTTACAGTTGATGACGAAGATCAGGTTGTCCAGGTGTTCGCGGCCGGCGAGAGAGATCGCGCCACGCGATTCCGGCTCGTCCATCTCACCATCGCCGAGCATGGCCCACACTTTCCGTTCCTGCGTGTCCGCCAAGCCGCGCCCATGGAGATATTTCATAAAGCGCGCTTGGTAGATCGCATTAAGAGGCCCAATTCCCATTGAGACTGTCGGGAATTGCCAGAAACCGGGCATTAGCCACGGATGAGGATAGGAAGACAACCCGGTTCCATCTACCTCTTGTCGGAACTTCAGAAGCTGTTCTTCCGTAAGCTGGCCTTCGAGAAAGGCCCGGGCGTAAATACCAGGAGAGCAGTGACCTTGGTAATAGACCGCGTCGCCGCCGCGCATCTCCGACGGTCCATGCCAAAAGTGTCCGAAGCCAATGTCGTATAGCGTAGCTGCCGATTGAAAACTCGCAATATGACCGCCTAACTCCGACGACTCTTTGTTGGCGCGCAGAACGATTGCGATAGCATTCCACCGGACCAGGGAACGCAAGCGATGCTCGATCCCTCGATCACCCGGAGAACGCTCTTCGTTCTCCGGACGGATGGTGTTTACGTACGCTGTGTTCAGCGAGTGAGGAAGAAGAGCACCCGCCCTTCGCGCTTCCTCGGTCAATTTCTCCAGAAGGAAATCGGCTCGTTCCGGTCCCCGGACCACCAGAACTGCTTTCAGCGAGTCGACCCAATCTCTTGTTTCCAACACATCCAAGTCGGGATTTGTTTCCAAGATCTACCTCCGTCCCCGCAAATATGGCCCCAGTTTCTGCGCGGAAACGGGGGCCCTCAAAACTCTTCTGTGCTATATGCGCGCGGTTTTACTTTCCTCTCGCTCTGGAGGCGCTCGGCTTTGAAGCCCTACTTTTTGAAGAACTGCTATTGGATGCAGTCGGCGTTTCTTCTTTCCCTTCAGGACCCCGCAGTGCTTCAGACAAGCCGATCAAAACACCACTGGCAAGCGTAGCGAAGTTCTGCGTCAACATATATGCCGCCTTAAAACCTGCTCTTCGTGACTCCTGAAACGCCTGCTGCCCCCGCTCGCCAAAGTCCCTGAACGCATCCAGTGTCGTGGCAACCTGGCCGCCTGTTTCGGTACCCCCGCCCTTAGCATTCCTGAGGATGCCAGCCCACTGCTGTTTAATGTGCGCGTTGGCGTGATCTGCCGCCTGATGGATTGTAGTCAAAAATGCGCCTTCCAGGTGTTCAAGATCATCGAGTGTCTTTTTCAGATGACGGTCTTCAAAATCTTGCCCAGCACCAGTCAATTGCTCCAGCGCCAAACGGTTCGCTTGAACTGCCCGCTGCAGAGCGTCGTCCATCCCCGCGAGAGCATCTTCCAGCGCTTTGGCATCCACCTTCTTTTCCGCTGCCCCGAGGTTAACCCCCTCGCTGATGCTGTGAACCACTCGCCTGATTTGGGACAGGCTTAGTTCGCGGATTCGCAGCCCCTGCAGTGTGATGTCACGCACCGCGTTACGGAGGTTCCCACCCCGGGTCACAGCCTCTTGGGCCAACTTCTTCAGAACTTCATCTTGCTGTTTCAATAGTTCTTCTTGTGTGAATGGAATAGAAGCCATTGTTCAACTCCTTTCAATCAATGATTCGCTTACTCGATGCATGGCCGTCTTCCAAGAGCTTCCGCAGAGCCGCCTCTTACATGACAATTTGAGCTTGATCTCCACATCTTTATGCGTGTCTGCGACGCAACTTGAAAGACCGCCCTGTCATGAAAGCTCCTAATCCATGTGTTGCCCTCCGTTGATAGCGATATTCGCGCCAGTCACGAACGCCGCCTCGTCTGAGCACAAGTAGATGATCAGGCCCGCAATCTCTTCCGGCTTACCGAGCCGATTGAGAGGAATCTGAGGAAGGATTTTCGAGTCGAGGATCTCCTTTGGAATTGCGGTGACCATCTTGGTGCCGATGTATCCTGGCGAGATCGTGTTTATGGTCACCCCCTTCTTCGCAACTTCCAGAGCCAACGCTTTCGTGAAACCGTGCATTCCTGCTTTGGCCGCTGAATAGTTAGTCTGTCCAAATGCGCCCTTTTGACCGTTAACGGATGAAACGTTGACCACCCGACCCCAACCTCGCTCGACCATGCCGTCGCAGACCTGCTTCGTCATGTTAAAGACGGAATCAAGGTTAGTCCTTAATACGGCGTCCCAATCAGCTTTCGTCATCTTTCTGAAAGTCATGTCACGGGTAATCCCAGCGTTGTTAACCAGAATGTCAACGGGGCCAACTTCTGCTTGGATCTTTGCGACAGCGTTCTTGCAAGAATCGAAATCCGCCACATCAACTTCGTAAGCCTTAAAGTGATAACCCAGCGCTTCCATGCTGTCGAGCCAGGTCTTCGCGTTCTTGTTTCCAGGGGAATAGGTCACTACGACTTGGTCACCAGCAACAGACATCTTGGTACTTATCGTCTGGCCAAGTCCACCCATTCCCCCCGTAATCAGTGCAATTCGTCGTGGCACGTCGTCTCCTTTTGCATTCCAATAACTTCAGCCGTAACAGAAGAGCTCGAGCCCCTAGCCGCATTCGATAGGAAGAGGTGATCAGCGCTCGACCGCCATCGCCACTCCCATTCCGCCACCGATGCAAAGCGCTGCCAACCCGCGCCTCGCGTCGCGCTTGACCATTTCGTGGAGCAAGGTGACCAAAATCCGAACTCCAGAGGCTCCGATCGGATGCCCAAGAGCAATAGCGCCGCCATTTACGTTGATCTTGCAGGCGTCCCAGCCCATCTCCCTATTCACTGCAATCGCTTGTGCAGCAAACGCTTCATTGACTTCCATCAGATCGAGATCTTGAGGCGTCCAACCGGCCTTTTCCAGACACTTTTTGGCTGAGGGCACAGGCCCCATGCCCATGATGCTTGGATCAATGCCCGACGAGCCGAAGGCGCGAATAATGGCCATTGGTTTCAATCCAAGCTCGCGAGCCTTGCTGGCCGCCATAGTGATGACCGCCGCTGCACCGTCGTTAATGCCGGAAGAGTTTCCCGCAGTTACCGTTCCGTTCTTGTTATCGAACGCCGGCTTCAAAGCCCCCAGCGCCTCGATAGTTGTGCCCTGCCTCGGAAATTCATCGACGTTGAAAACCAGTGTGCCCTTCTTCTGAGGAACGTCAATCGGAATAAGCTCGTCCTTAAACCGGCAAGACTTCTGCGCGGCCTCGGTTTTCAATTGGGATTTAAGTGCAAATTCGTCTTGTTCCTCGCGTGAGACGTTGTACTTTGCGGCTACATTTTCAGCCGTGGTGCCCATGTGGTACTGGTTGTACACGTCCCATAGGCCATCGACAATCATCGTATCTATGAGCTTGCCTTCACCCATGCGAATACCGTCGCGCGAATTCTGCAGCACATGCGGAGAGGCGCTCATGTTCTCCTGACCGCCGGCAATCACAATCTCCGCGTCTCCACACTTGATCCCTTGCGCGGCCAAATGGACGGCTTTGAGACCACTGCCGCAGACCTTGTTGATGGTCATTGAAGGCACCCGGGAGGGTATCCCGGCGCCAATTGCTGCTTGTCGCGCCGGATTCTGCCCGACGCCTGCGGTCAGCACCTGTCCCATGATGATTTCGCTTATCTGCTCCGGGGAGATCCCTGACTGCTGAAGCAATGCCTTAATCACGTGGGCTCCCAGTTGCGCGGCGGGGATTTTCGCTAAACTGCCGCCGAATTTACCAATGGCTGTTCGGCCCGCAGCCACAATCACCACATCATCCATTTGCTTTCTCCTATTAACTTTTCTCTACCGCCATCTGCTTTGCCTCGGAAAGAGGTAGGGCGGCCGGCATTGTAAGGCGCGGAAGTCGCCTTGTTAGAGGCGGCAGATCAGCAGTTCGCGCTCATACACCATCTCAGCCGGTAAGTGGTCGTGCAGGGAGATAAATAGCTCCTCATGTCCCATGACCTCACCGCGCCATACGGCTCGGTCCACCAACTCGAGAACAGCGAAATCTTCGCGCGACAAATTGAGGCCGGTCCAGCTCATGTCTTCGTAGGCCGGAGTCCAGCCTACCGGCGTCTCTTTCCCCTGGGCACGGCCGCGTACTCTGTCCACAATCCACTTCAGCACCCGCATGTTTTCGCTAAAACCCGGCCAGAGGAATTTTCCGCTCGCATCTTTGCGAAACCAGTTGACGTGAAAGATGCGCGGCGTGGATGCGAGCTCGCGCTGCATCCTCAGCCAGTGCCGCAAGTAGTCGCCCATGTGATAGCCACAGAAAGGCAGCATGGCCATTGGGTCGCGGCGGACACGGCCGGCCACGCCGGCAGCCGCGGCTGTGGTCTCCGAGCCCATGGTTGCTCCCAGGTAGACTCCAGCGGACCAGTTAAAGGCTTGCAGTACCAGAGGGATAGTCGCCGCCCGTCGTCCTCCAAAGAGAAAGGCGGAGATGTGAACGCCTTCCGGGGAATTCAACGCAGCCAGATCGATACTTGGACATTGCGCGGCAGGCGCCGTGAAGCGCCCATTGGGATGAGCGGCGGGCGTCTTCGATTCTGGATTCCAGAGGTTTCCCTGCCAATCCTCGATGGTGATGGCCGGATCTTCGGCGCACGGAGCATCGTCGGTCATGCCTTCCCACCACACTCCTTCGGGCTTACCATTGCGCAGCGTCAGCGCCACGTTCGTAAAGATGGTATTGCGGCGCAAAGTCGCCATTGCATTCGGGTTGGTTTTCTCGCTCGTTCCAGGGGCGACACCGAAGAATCCAGTCTCGGGATTGATTGCTCGCAACTGGCCGGTCTGATCTGGCTTAATCCAAGCGATGTCGTCACCAACCGTCCAGAGCTTCCAACCTTCGAAGCCGGACGGCGGGATCATCATGGCGAAGTTAGTCTTGCCACAGGCGGAGGGGAAGGCTCCGGCGACATAAGTTTTCTCGCCCTCTGGGCTCTCCAATCCTACGATGAGCATGTGCTCGGCCATCCATCCTTCATCGCGGGCGATGTTGGAGGCGATACGCAACCCGAAGCACTTCTTGGCCAGAAGAGCATTGCCACCGTAGCCGGACCCGAAGCTCCAGATCTCACGTGTCTCGGGGAAGTGCACGATGTACTTGGTGTCGTTCTGGGGCCAGGGCACATCCGTTTGGCCGGGGCCTAGCGGGCAACCTACCGAGTGCATGCAAGGAACGACCCGTCTGTTGCCCTTATCGATCTCAGCAAGAACGGGCGCTCCTGTTCGAGCCATGATCCGCATATTGACCACCGCGTAGCCCGAATCAGTCAACTGGACACCAATTTGCGACATAGAAGAACCAATCGGTCCCATGCTGAAAGGCAGAACATACATGGTTCTGCCCCGCATGCAGCCTTTAAAGAGTGCCTTCAGCTTCTTGCGCATCACGAAGGGATCTTCCCAGACGTTCGTCGGACCCGCATTCTCCCGGCTCAGCGAACAAATGAACGTACGGTCCTCCACCCGCGCCACATCGTTCGGGTGGGAACGGGCATAGTAGCAACCGGGCCAAAGACTTTTGTCGAGACGGACGAACGTTCCGGCACGGACCAGCCCCTCGCACAGGAGTTGGTTCTCAGCTTCGGAGCCGTCCACCCAATGAATGCCCGCCGGCTGGCAAAGATCCGCCATCTTGTCTACCCAGCGAATCAAGGGTTTGTAAGTGGTAGGGATTTCGATTTTGCTCCGGGTCGGGGGCATCCCACTTCCCTCATTTCGTAACTGCGGATTTGTTGCGCTGTACGCTGAAGTTAGTAGCAGGAGGATGGATGGGTCCCTCTTCCAGCTTCTGCATAAGATTTCGGTACGAGAACGATATAATGTTATACTGACGTGAGTCAAATTGTGAATTATTTATTGCATACATTGTTGTCGGCTTTTCCGGAAAGCGCTTAAATTCGGACGACTGTCCTTTCAGTCGTGGTTCGGGATCCTACTCATTGGCCTTGATCATCTCAGTCAGGTTGTTGACGATTGCGTTCTCTGCGCAACCGCGGGCCAGGGGACTGCCGTTCACCTCAAACAGCGGCATGTCATAGGCAGCATCGTCGGCAATGTAACCAAGGCGATCGTTGGCGATGGTGAGCATCACGGTGTTGCGTAGTGGCGAGGTCCTCTTGAGGTGCCAGTAGATCTTGGTGACCACCTCGCCAGAGACCCCCACCAACGCGACATCATTGAGTTGAATCAGGCCGAGGTGCAGCGGCATAGTCGTCGCCTGCTGCTGCTTCATGTCGGCCATCTGGCTGGTGCCTTGCTTGACCGGGCAGTTGACGACGCGCTCGGCCGCACGGATGCGGACCACGCCCGTCATATCCTGCATGGCAGTGGCCAGGCGTGCCACCTCGGCCGCGAGCATGTAACCCTGTACCTGGGTTGCTTCAAACTGAGCCGCGATGCGCTCCGGGGTGGGAGGAGCTCCCATGCCACCCCCTGGACCAGCACCACCGGGTCCGCCCTGGCCACCGCGAGGGCCTTGACCGCCCTGCCGGGCAGGCGGCCGGGTGCCCTCGGTCCCTGTGACTTTGGGGATCTGATCTCCGGCAGCTCCCATGGTGTACAAGGCCACAACATTGTTGCCGATCTTCTGCTCGACGGTACGTTCGGCCGCACCGGCGAGATCGCCACTTACCACCGCAGTATTAAACATGGCCGTCGAGTGGACCGCGTAGTTAAAGAGAATGGCGATGGGCTGGCCATTCTCGCTTTCAAACTTAAGCACGGAGACGGTCTTGTCGGATATGCCGTCGGGGTCATAGCCCAAACCCCATCCGCGTCCGAGCGTGTACTGGTCGCGATTCACATTCACATCGACGCTGCCGGTTGCGAAGCCGAACTTCGCCGGCTGGAGCGAGGCTTTTGCTTGCTTCAGGGCGCCAAGCACCTTGTCGTACATCACCTTGGAGTAGGAAAGCGTTTCCGGCGTGGCGCCATGCGCCAGACCACCGGGCGTGACCGATCCCGCACGCGGCGCGCTGTGATCGTGGCTGGCGTTGATCAGGATATGGTCCACGGGGATACCGAGCTCGCGCTGGATGCGCTGGCGGACATCGGTGGTGTCGCCAACCTCGATCAGGTCGAGGGCCACGAAGGCAACCATCGTGGTGACGTCGTCCAGGACAAGCACGCGGGCGAAGATGGGATCGTGTACGCCGGTGAACTTTCCACCGTTGAATGGGTTCAGGTTGGTCAAGTCCGTGGGGGTAATGTCCACCCGGGCGGCGCCTGCGCGCAGGTTAGCGGCAGCGGCTGGTGCCTGGCTGACGAAGTAATTGACCAGAGGAGCAGCCCATGCGTTCGCTGAGATTCCCGCCATGATTGATAGAGCAAGTACTGTTGTGCGGGCGGCCATTCGCAAGACCACCAAATGTGAGTGGGCCCTCATACGCCTCCTCTTACAGGCACGTCGACTATATTTTTGTTGCATCTATTCCCAACGCGACAGACTAAAGCCTGATGCAACATAGCATTTCATGTAAAATGCACTTATGTCTACAATTCGATTTAAGTTCCTTGGAAGAGTGGTCAAAGCGAATCACCTTGGTGCGTAGGGGAATTGACCATGTTTAAGCCGATGATTCTGTCAACACTCCTAACGCGTGCTATGGTTCTTGCGCTAACCGTTTCAGGCATCGCGGCGGCGGAATTTCGCGCCGGAGTAGGCAAGAGCGATATCCAGACCTCGGCCGACATGTGGCCGATAGACGGTTTCACCTGTCAGCACGCCAAAAGCTATGAGCGCTTCTCATACGAAGCTCGCAACTCGCGGTACGCCCGTACTGACCGCCTCGGATATTAATAGCTTGCTCCAGGAGATGAAGCAGTCTCCGGAGGTTCAGTAGGAGCGGGATTTGGATGGCGTCGCCGTTTACCAACAGCATCAAGATCCGCTGTTTAATGCTGTGCCTAACCGTCTCGACTTTGCGATCCGAATATTGGTGCACTGAGGAGTAAGAAAATGGAGTTTAGCTGGCTTCCACGGAGCACGTATAAGAAGAAGGCTTCACCGTGCAAGATGGTGAAGGGGATCTCTATTGCAGGACTTCTGTTCACGGCCACAAGCGTGGCCGCGTTGGGGCAACCGGCGAAGACCCCCGCTTCGTGCGCACAGCTTGCCAAGCTCGACCTGCCGGAAGCGACCATTACCATGGCCGAGGCAGTGCAGCCGATGGCCTTCAGGCTACCGCCGAGCACGATGGGATCCCGTGGTCCTGTTGGTGGACCGAGCGGCCCCGGTGGTCAAGCTGGTCCGGGTGGCGGGCCTGGCGGAGGCGGTGGCGGCATGTCTTTAGCGCCGTTCAATCCCAAGGACACCACCAATCATGTTCCGTTTTGTCGCGTGGCCGCCACGCTGAAGCCCAGCGGCGATTCGAACATCAAGATCGAGGTCTGGCTGCCGCTCTCCGGATGGAATGGCAAACTTATGGGTGCGGGGAACTTCGGATGGGCCGGCTCGATCATGTATGGTGGCTTGCTGCTGGGTCTCGAGCAGGGATACTCGGCGGTCAGCACGGACACGGGGCACGACAACTCTCAACCAGATGGAGCGTTCGCCCTTGGACATCCTGACAAGATGATCGATTACGGCTACCGTGCGGCGCACAGCATGACGGTGGACGCGAAGGCCTTTGTCAAAGCGTTCTATGGCGAAGCGCCAAAACACTCGTACTGGTACGGGTGCTCGCTGGGCGGCCAGATGGGGTTGACGGAGATCCAGCGCTTTCCGGAAGACTATGACGGTGCGATCATCGGCGCACCCGCTAGCCCGATCGTAGATCTGAACGCGTATCAGATCTGGCCCTCGCTGCTGGTTGCCGAGGAGCCCACTCGTCAGCTTACCCGCGCTAAGGCTGCGATGCTGCACGAAGCAGTGATGAATGCGTGCGATGCGCTGGACGGCGCAAAAGACGGCGAGATCGAGGATCCGACTGCCTGCCACTTCGATCCGAAGACGCTGCTTTGCAAGGGCGAAGACAGCGACCAGTGCCTGACCGCCGCCCAGGTAGAGTTCGTGGAGATGCTGTACGCGGGGCCCATCAATCCGCGAACCAAGCAGAGGCAATTCGCGGCACCCGTTCCCGGCATCGAGGGCAACTTCGGCAACTACTCCGCGAACAACGCGATGGGAGTAGCTGTTGCCCTCTTTAAATACATGATCTTCCAAGACCCCAACTGGGATTGGAAGACGCTGGATCTGGACAAGGACGTGGCCTACGGGCGCGCGGTGCTGAGAACCATAAACATGGCAGACAACCCGAACCTGAAGCCGTTCTTCGACCGTGGTGGCAAGCTGCTGATGTATCACGGTTGGATGGACGGAGCCAGCCCCCTGCAGAGCGCGAGTTACATGGACTCAGTGAAGAAGACGGTTGGCGTGGCGCAAACAGAGAACTCGATGCGGTTGTTCGCCATGCCGGGCATGGGGCACTGCATGGGTGGCACCGGCTGCGACACCTTTGACAAACTCGCCGAGCTTGACCATTGGGTAGAGAGCGGCACGGCCCCGGAGCGCATCGTCGCCTCCAAGCTGCAGGGCGGCAAGGTCGTCCGGACGCATCCGCTGTGTGCATATCCCGAAGTCGCCAGGTACAAGGGCACGGGTGACCTGAACGATGCTGCCAACTTCGATTGTGTGACAAAATAACCGAACGGTCGATGCAAGGGCGTCTGCCATCGAGTTGTCTTTGCAATCCATTCTCACGATCTGGTGTTTGGTGTAGAGTGCATATTTCGACCTAGAACTGGCAGCGACTGCTTTACGAGGCGAGCCCGTTCGCATTCATCGCGGAACGGGCCAGAGGAATGGCGATCAATGGAGATAAACCCATTCTGGATCCCTTTCCGACGGGAATTCACCAGCGAACGCCGCTCGTCATTGGTGGCCGCTCGGAGGTAGAGACGTCCCTTGAGTTCGTCAGCGAAAGGCGGATCCGGACCTGGCTGCCTCCTTAATAGTGCGCCAGCTCTTGAGGAGACCTCTCTGGTGAACGTCACCTTCGATGAAGAAGTCCGCAAGAAGTCCGTATGCTATGCCTGTACGACTAAGGCGATTCTCACTCCAAATACCAACTCAAAGGAACAGGACGATGCGTTTCAAAGCAAACCGACTGCTCCTGCTCTCAGTCCTTGCAACGGCGTTTTCCGCCACTGTCTCTGCAGGAGCGCAATCCTGCCCAACCGTCGAGGTCAAGCAGGGACTACTGCAAGGGATCTGCGACATCAAGGTTGCTTCCTATAAGGGCATCCCTCATGCGCAGCCGCCCGTTGGCAAGCTGCGCTGGCAGCCTCCGGAGCCGTCCATCTCCTGGACCGGCACGCGGTCCGCCGTGGAGTTTTCTAAAAGCTGCACTCAGGATCTAGGAAGAGAAAGGCTACCGTGGACCAAGCCTTTCATGGTCCAAAACGACGTCAGCGAGGATTGCCTGACGCTCAATATATGGGCGCCACGTACGACTTCGCGCCGGCCATTGCCTGTTTATCTGTTTATCCATGGCGGTGGCCATGTTGAAGGCTCGGGCGGATTGGTCCTATACAACGGATGCGGTGGCTCCGTTTGTTCGGACAGGTTTTTCGGTCTTTTAAGTGGAAAGATTGTTCAGCTAGTCGTCGTCGTGGCTGTGGGAATGTGAAAATCGGCTTCATCGATTTTCAAGGTCTTGTGGGA
>Ga0210386_10000265_pt1 | contig 47077 bp, 46 predicted proteins | sample IncBWH32OmetaG_FD_160091 | JGI IMG/M metagenome (GOLD analysis project Ga0210386, IMG submission 160091) | Forest soil microbial communities from Barre Woods Harvard Forest LTER site, Petersham, Massachusetts, United States - Inc-BW-H-32-O ...
CGTGCGGGCATTTCGTGACCGCGCAATTCTCGACAGGACACGAGGCTGCCACACGGCCACGTTCGTCGCCGGGTACGAGGGCTCACCTCTGGCCGGGCTGGACCTCGAAATCGCGCGGCAGCGGGGGCCCTTGGACGGATTCGACATCGTGCACCGCCCCGCTGTCAACGAGGAACTGGCCGCGACGTCGGTGATGGGGACCCAGTTGGCAGGTTCAGCCGGCCGGTTCAAAACACGGGGTATCACCGGCTACTGGTACGGGAAATCTCCAGGACTCGACCGGGCATCCGATGCTCTTCGGCACGCCAACCTGATTGGCACCGATCCGCTAGGCGGGGCTGTCGCCCTGGTCGGAGACGATCCCGGCGCGAAGTCTTCCACGGTGGCGTGCGCATCCGAGTTCGCGTTGGCGGACTTGATGATTCCCACGCTTTATCCCTGCGATCCGCAAGAGGCGCTCGATCATGCCGTGCACGCGCCGTATCTGTCCCGGTTCACCGGGCTGTGGTCGGGCCTCAAGATTGTCACTGCGGTCGCCGATGGATCCATGACGGTGGCACTCGACTCCACGCGCGTCGAGCCCACCTTCGGCGGCCTCGGCGCGGCACACCACACACCTGACGCACTGCTCATCGGCCGAAATCTGCTGCAACTGGAGCAAAGCCAGATCGACGACAGGCTGCCGCGCGCAATCGAGTATGCGCGAGCCAATTCACTGAATCGTATTGTCCAGCAGGGACGCCGAGATCGTCTGGGGATAGTTGCCGCTGGCAAGACTTACCTCGACGTCAGGGAAGCCCTGGCCATGTTGGGCATCAGTGACAACGGATTGGGCCACTACGGTATTCGTCTGCTCAAGGTTGGCATGATCTATCCGCTCGATGCCGAGATAGTCGGCAAATTCGCGCGCGGGCTCGACGAAATCATCGTCGTCGAAGAGAAACGCGCGTTCGTCGAGACCGCGATCAAGGACCTGCTGTATGGCAGCGCGAACCCGCCTCGTGTGATCGGCAAGCTCGATCCCAGTGGACAAGTTTTGGTGAGCGCCTCCGGAGAACTCGACACCGACAGTGTCGCAACGGCTCTGGCGCGCAGACTGGGCAACGAGTACGCGATAGAACCCGTCCTGGAATGGCAGAAGCGATCCAAGCGTGCGCGTATCGAACTTCCCCTGCTGACCCGGACCCCATATTTCTGTTCGGGGTGTCCCCACAACTCCTCGACGAGGGTGCCCGAAGGCAGCATCGTGGGTGGAGGCATCGGGTGCCACGGCATGACCATGCTCATGGATGACAAGCTGGTCGGCAACGTCATGGGAGTGACCCAGATGGGCGGCGAAGGGGCGCAATGGTTGGGACTGGCGCCATTCGCGGATGAAAAGCACTTTATTCAGCACATCGGCGATGGAACATTCACGCATTCGGGCAGCCTGGCGATCAGGGCAGCCGTCGCATCGGGTGAGAACATCACATACAAGCTGCTGTACAACTCGACCGTCGCGATGACCGGCGGCCAAGATCCGGTGGGCGCGTTCACTCTCCAACGCCTCACTCAGCTGCTATGCGCCGAAGGCGTGTCAAAGATCGTCGTCACGACGGACGACTTAAACCGTGTCCGTTCGCAAAACCTGCCCAAAGAGGTCCAGGTCCGCGACCGGGACGAGATGATCGCGGTGCAGCGGGAACTCGCCGCAGTGCCCGGCACGACCGTCCTCATCCACGACCAGGAGTGCGCGGCCGAAAAGCGGCGCAAGCGCAAACGCGGACAGATCGAGACACCGACATCCAAAGTAGTGATCAACGAACGGATCTGTGAAGGCTGCGGCGACTGCGGTGAGAAATCCAATTGCCTTTCCGTCCATCCGATCGATACCGAATTCGGCCGAAAGACAGCGATTCACCAGTCATCATGCAATCTGGACTATTCGTGCCTAAAAGGCGATTGCCCCTCCTTTGTGACGGTCACCCCGGGACACGCACGAGTCACGGCACACACGCCGCCTTTGGCCGGGAGCCAGCTTCCCGAACCCGAAAACGTGCCCAGTTCCGATGGCTTCGCGATGCGCATACTCGGCGTGGGTGGCACCGGTGTCGTCACGGTCTCCCAGATGCTGGCCACCGCCGCCATGCTGGACGGCAAGTCCGTTCGCGGGCTGGATCAAACCGGTCTGGCACAAAAGGGTGGCGCAGTCATTTCTGATCTGAAAATCACCGTGGCCCCGCAGCTTCGGTCGTCGAAGCTGGTCGAGAGAACCTGCGATCTCTATCTCGTCTGCGACAGCCTGGTCGGAACCGACTCGGCCAACCTGAAGGTGGCGTCGCGCGACCGGACCGTCGCCGTCGTGTCGACCACGACGGTGCCCACCGGTCAGATGATTGTCGACACCACGGTTTCCTTTCCCGACGCGGGGACCATCCGAGACCGTATCGATGAATCGACCCGGCGCGCTGTTTACCTCGACGCTGGACACATCGCCCGGGAGCTGTTCGCCAACGAGCAGTACGCCAACATGATTCTGGTCGGCGCGGCGTATCAGGCCGGCGCCATTCCGTTGACCGCCGCGGCAATCGAAAAGGCGATTACGTTGAACGGCGCGGCCGTGGAGACGAATCTGCAGGCGTTTCGTCGCGGCCGTCAAGTGGTGTGCGACCCGCTGGCGGCCAGCGAAATGATTACCCGGAGAACGTCTTCGTCCTCACCTCCGCCGCCACCACACGCCGCGCGCGCGATCGCCGCCGCCGTGCAGGCGCCCGAAGGGAGCGAACTAGCGCGCATCGTCCTATCGCGGGCTTGGGACCTAGTCGAGTACCAAAATGACTCTTACGCAAAGGAGTACACGGACTTTGTGGAGCAGGTCCGGGTCGCGGAATCGGCCGCGGCCGGCACGACCATTGTTACTGAAGCGGTAGCCCGTTACCTCCACAGGTTGATGGCCTACAAGGACGAATACGAGGTCGCGCGCTTGGCGGTCGATCCGGCCTTCCGCTCGAAGTTGGCCGCTGAGTTCGGTGAGGATGCGACAGCCAAGATACGACTGCACCCCCCATCGCTTCGTGCCATGGGTCTCAAGGACAAGCTGGCCCTGGGATCGTGGGTCAATCCGTGGCTCCGGCTGCTCTATGGGATGCGGTGGGTCCGCGGCACCAGGCTGGACATTTTCGGGTACAGCAGGATGCGTCGGCTAGAGCGAACACTCGTCGACGAGTATCGGGCCACAATCCTCGAAGTCGCGCAGTGGCTGTCACCACAGACCGTCGAGCCCGCCGCCGAGATCGCGGGGCTGCCTGACCTCGTTCGAGGTTATGAGGACGTGAAGCTTCGTGCCGTCGAGATCTACCGCACTCGGACGGCGCAGCGGCTCGAGCAGTTGCGAGCGGGGTGGCTGACGCCGTCCGGTGGTCCATGATATGGACCATCGGATCGTAGTGTGAGACGTTTCCCGATCTGCACACTAGCCTCCAGTTCGATAATGAATTGCAAATGGCGGCAACCGGTTTGAGGTGGTGTCGGCAATCATGTTCATACGGGTGCCTTGCCGATTCGGTGACTCACCTCGGTGAGCACATCCACAAGGCCGTCCACGGCGTGATCGACGGCGAAGAAGTCTGCGTAGTGACGCGCCGCCGCTCCCCCACGCAAGGTCGCGGTGAGCGGATCGGCCAGATCATCAAACGCGGCAGCCAGCCCGGCGACGTCGTCGACCCCGACCGGCGGAAAGCCCGGGGGCTGGTACTCAGCCAGGCCACCGGCGGAGGAAGCGATTGGCATGACCCCCAGCTGCATCGACAGCACCTGAACGCCGCTTTGCGAAGCACTGCGGTAGTGGGCGACCGAGCCTTTGGCGGCGGCCAGTGTGGTAACGACATCCGCATACCGGTAACTGCCGGGACGCCAACGAACGTAGGCCGGCAGGGTTCGGATAGTAAGCGGCCCGTCACCGATCAGCAGCAGCTCGTCGCCGCGCCACTTGTCTCCGTCTACATGTCGCTGCCAGGCCTCGAGGACAGCGTCAATGTTTTTGTGCGCGTTAAGCCGGCCAGCCAGCACGAAATCGTGCCGCCCGTCTGGACCGACGAACGGAGGAACCAGCGTCGGATCCAGGTCGCTGCAAAGCGGCGCGACATGCACCTGGGTGCCGACCACGTCACGCCGCGTGGCAACAGCTATTGCGGCGTAATTGCTGTAGGTTACGGTAGCCGCCGAGCGGGCGCCCCACCTGTCGAATAGGGCGCGCGCCAAGGCTTGCCGATGCCGGCCGTCATCGCGGCGTTCGTCGTGCACCAGCTGAATACGCGGGGCCCGTCCGGCCAGCGCGATCCAGCGTGGATCGCGCACCAGTTCAGCGATCACAATGTCAGGCCGATGTTCGCGAATGCGGCGCTCAGCCGCCAGTGCCGCCGGCCAGGTCGACGCCGTGCGGAACCGCGGATCGAGGACCAGCTCGTAGTCACGGGCGCTGTCCGACTCCGGGTGTTGGTCGGTCGTCACCAACAGCACATCAATGCCCCGCCCGCGCAGCCCTTCAGCTTGCACGCGCGCCAGCGGCCGCATCGACGGCGAAAGCCACAACACCCGAAGTGCATTCGCGGTACCACGGTGATCGCGTGGGATACTGGCCTTGGTCATCGCGGTCACCGTTTCGTGCTTTCGCATCCGGTCGAAGCCGCTTTCATCGGCCCAGCCTGGGATAGATCCGTGCCGCCACCGCCCCGGCAGATCCTCATGACAGCACCATCCCAATGCCGTTGGATGCCAACGGCGTAGCATAGTGCACGGTCGGAAGCGGGAAGACGAGTTGACCGCCCCAGTCGGCGATGTAGCTCAGCTGATCGGTGAGTTCGCTTTCCAGGTCCCAGGGCAGCGCCAACACCACGTCTGGTCGATCGATGGTGAGAAGCCCTGGATCGCGAATCGGGATACGCATACCTGGCGTGAAGCGGCCGTGTTTGTATGGATCGCGGTCGACGATGTACTCGAGCAGATCGCTGCGGATCCCGCAGTAATTGAGCAGGGTGTTGCCCTCTCCCTGTGCACCATAGCCGACGACACGCTTGCCGTCGCCACGACACTGAAGCAAGAACCGCAACAGGTTGTGGCGCAGCGACTCGGTGCGCCGCCGCAGCTGCAGATAACCGTCGACGCGATGTAAACCCGCGGCATTTTCCACGCGCAACAAGCCAACGACCCGTTCACTGGCTGGTGCGGCGATTCGCGCGGGACGAGCCCAGATGCGAATCGAACCACCTTGCGTTGGAATGGGTTCGACGTCGACGACAGCCAGCCCGGCGGTGGCAAGTGCGCGCGTCGCCGAATGGAGTGTGTAGTACTGGAAGTGTTCGTGGTAGATCGTGTCGAACTGGCCTTGAACCACCAAGTTCAACGCATGGTGTACCTCGATAGTGACCCAGCCCTCGTCTTTGACCAATGCGCGCAGCGCTTCGGTAAAGTCCAGCAGCTCAGGTACGTTCGCGTAAACGTTGTTCGCGATTACCAGGTCCGCGGGGCCGTGCTCTGCGCGAACGCTTCGCGCCAATTGCTCGTCGAGAAATGCCGAGACCGTCGGCACACCGCGGTCACGTGCAACGGCGCCGACATTTGCGGAGGGCTCGATCCCCAGGCACGGGACACCCGCGCCGACGACATACTGCAGCAAATATCCATCATTACTGCCGACTTCGATCACAAGCGATTCGGGTCCAAGCTCAAGCTGATCGACGGCTCGATCGACAAAATCCCTCGCGCGTTGCACGCAGCTGTCCGAAAACGACGAAAAACGCTGGTATTCCGTGAAGGTGTCGGCGGGTGTGATCAGAGCGGGTAGCTGCAACAGCAGGCAGTCCTCGCAGAGCCTCAGATGCAGCGGGAACGTTGGCTCGGGCAGATCGAGTTCGTCGACAGTGAGGTACTTTTCGCACAGCGGAGTCGCACCAAGGTCCAAGACGCTCAGCAGTAGGTCCGAGTCACACAAGCGGCATCGCAGCCCGACCGCCGGCGTGGGCTGACTACCTCGGGTGCCACGAGTCACGGCGCAACCCATGCGCGAACGCTCTTTTCGTAGACGTACACCCGCGACGCGCGCAAATGCTCGGTCATGCTGACCACGCGCTTGTACAGCAACGTGTGACCGTTGTGCATCAGGACAGTCGGGTGGGGCCCGGACCGCGGCGGGGGCACACCGCGGCCCGGGCGTTTCAGATAAGCCCGGTTCAACTCGCGAGTCACGCGATCATCTGCTTATGCCGCAGCGAGGCCGCCGTCGACCAATTGACCGAACCAATCGCCATACTGGCCATCAGGTAAGCGCCGACGACGGCACCCCCAACCAGGACCAAATGCTCCCCCGACAACAGCAGCGCCTTAGCAAAGGTTGCCGTCGTCGGTGCCAGCAACCACAGCGGAAGTATCGCTGTGGTTCGGCGGCCGCAACGGCGGTGCGACCTCCAACTCGCGCGCACAACGCCGAACAGCTCCGTGCGCACCAACCTCACTCCAGCGCCCGCCGCGCCAACGGCTTTCATCGCGCTGGTCTTCGATAATGGGCGGTGATTGCCACCGAAACCACCGACGATGACATCCCGACGAATCGGGTTATCGGGGCTAGTCGCGCCTGGGCCGCCCGCGCGGCCAGCAGTTTGTCGACGCCCATCATCATGACGCCACGCTCGGGACCCGTACCAACAGCGGCCAGCTGGCGTCCTCCTCGGAGATGACGGTGACCGGCAGCGGCCATTCGATGCCGAATTTCGGGTCATCCCAACGGAAGCCCTGCTCACTGGCAGGTTCGTAGGAATCGCTGACCTGGCAGAGGACTTCGGTGTTGTCAGCCAACGTTTGAAAGCCATGTGCGACATACGGCGGTAAGAACAGGGCCCGACGGTTGTCAGCACTGAGCTGCACCATGACGTGCTGGCGGTAGGTGCGCGACTCGGGCCGGACGTCGACCGCAACGTCGACAATTGCGCCGCGCGTGCAGCGCACCAACTTGGCCTCGGCGTGCGGAGGTCCCTGACGATGCAGACCTCGCAGCGTGCCGCGGGCGTAGTTGTATGAGATGTTCGTCTGCGCGACAGCCGAAGTCAGCCCATTGGCGCCGAATTCATCCGAACAGAACGAAGCCGAGACGAAACCGCGATCGTCGCGCTGCGGTTCGATGTCGATGATCATCACCCCCGCGACGTCAGTGGGCGTGTATCTCACTGCAGCGCTCCTTCCACAACCAAGCGCTCATCGACGCGCCCGTCCGTGAGCAGGAACTCGATCCGTTGGAGCCCGCTTTGCCCACGGCCGTGGAACATCTCGGGGTAGCCCCCGCTGCCTCCGGCCAGCACTCGCACGGTGATGTCCCTCCGTCGTCTCGGTGATGACTGGCCTAGTTGACCGAGTAATCGGTCTTGGTATCCAAAATGGCCTTCTCCACCGTGAAGGCTTCGGCGTAGCGAGCGCGGCACTGCACTCCACGGACTCTCATCAAGCCGAGGAAAACCTCGTCGTCAAAGCAGTCGCGACCCGATTGAGACGGATAGCACCGGGCAAGCAAGGTCGGCTTCTGGCGCGCCGTTTCGTCTGGAATCGGTAGGTAGAGCGTTGGATTAAGCAAGTCCGATTCCCATTTGAGAATCTCGTAGCCAAGCACGAGGTGGTCGCGGAACTCAGTGGGAATCAGCTCCGCGACCAAACGGTGGTCTTGGTGGTAGTCGTGGCGCTGTGGACCGAACACCAGGTCTGGTTCACATTCGCGGCGGAACTTGGCGATGCACTGCTGCACCGCTCGCCAATGTTCAGGAAGCTGGCCATGCGGAAGATCGGCGACCGTCAACCGGACGTCGGTTGTCGGGCATATCGCCGCGAAGGCGTTCTTCTCTTCGACCTCCCGCTCGGTGCCGCCGCCAGTCAAGACGAGCGCGTGAACGACGACACCGGGGTTGTCACGCACAATTTCCATCAATGTGGCGCCAGCGCCGATGGCGATGTCATCACAGTGAGCCCCGATGACAGCGACGGAATTTAGGCTCATCGGCGTCAGCGCCATCATGCCGGCCACGTCCCGCACCCGGACCAATCCCGCACCATCCGGGGGCTGGTTACGTTGACCCCCGCTCCGACTCGGAGGACGGCGTTGGCAAGAAGGTCGCACAAACCAACAATCACCATGGGAGGCATCATACATACTTTGTGAATGATGTTAACCCCTCAGGCTCACTTAAGGTATTTCCGCTAGAAATCTGCCGTGGAGGCACCCGGCAGGCCTCTGTGCCTTAACCGGCGTAGACCGGGCGTTGCACCATCGCGGGCCGGACGTTGTAGCGGGCGGCCAGCGGCGAGCTGGCGCCTCCGCGCTCAGTCGCATTGGCCAGCGGGGTGCCGAATGGGCCCGTCGGCGCGCTCTGCGCGACCGGCGGCGTAGCGCCCAGCTGGCTGGCGGCCGGCATCGCCGAGGCCACCTGGCTGAAGGAGGGAGCGGCTGAGGTCCAGCCCTGGGGCACCGACAACCCGCCGAGCGAGGCTGCCCGGCCCGAAGCCGCGGACACAGCGCCGCCGCCCATGCCGGGTGAGCTCAAGGCACCTGCTCCTGAACTCACGCCAGTGCTCAGTGGCGATCCGAACACCTGGAAGCCCTTGCCGAAGGCGCTGGTCGCCGACCCAAACGAGTTCATGAGCGAACTCGCCGAGCCGAGCATCGAGAGGCCCGAAGTAGACATCGACGCGAACGAGCCAGTGCCCGAGAGCAGGCTCGTCCCCGACGTTAGTGCCGTCGATGACGACGTCAGGGTCGTCAATAACGACAGCGGCGACGTTGACGACGAGGACAACGTCGCTGGCATCGCAGCAGAGGCCAGCGGTGTGGACAGCGCTGAAGTCAGCGATGACACCGTCTGTACGCCTGTGCCGGCCGGGGTGCCGGCAGCTTGCGTGACCGCCGCGGCCAGCCCGCTCAACCCGCCTGGGTTGGTGGTCTCCGGCGGGATCGTGAACGCAGTCAACGTCGATGCAGCCGACGACGCACCGGCATAGCCGTACATCGCCGTGGCATCCTGCGCCCACATCTCGACGTACTCGGCCTCGGTGGTCATGATCGCCGGGGTGTTCTGACCGAAAAAGTTCGTGGCGGTCAGCATCAGCAACAAAGCCCGGTTGGCCGCAATCACCGTCGGAGGCACCGTCATACCGAACGCCGCCTCGTAGGCGGCGACCGCCGCCTTGGCCTGAGTGGCCGCCTCTACAGCCTGGGTGGCCGTGGCGCTGATCCACGACACATAGGGGGCGGCGGCCGCCGCCATCGATATCGATGATGGTCCGAGCCACGACGCCGTGAGGTCTGTGATCACCGACCCATAGGAAATTGCTGTCGAATACAGGTCGTCGGCCAACGCATCCCACGCCAGGGAGGCGGCCAGCATGGGCCCCGATCCCGGGCCGGTATACATCAGCCCAGAATTGATCTCTGGCGGCAGGGCCGCGAAGTCCAGCATCTATGAACGCCGCCCGATAGCCGCCGGCCGCACTGGCCTGGCGCGATCGGGTGACGTACCCTTGCGCAGACCCGTCGTCCACATGGCGGCCATCTTACATACTTTTTTACTGATGTGGTTAACTAATTACAACTCGGAGTATCATGAGACACGTGGCTAATAAGAAGGGCATTGAGTGTCGGCTGGTAACTTACGTGCAGATTGAGGTATAGATGCGTTGCGGACCGAAGCAAGCGGGTCGGCCTGGCTGCAGTGCCACCGGCACATATAGCGGACTATCGAGCACCGAAGGCGACTCATCTCGATGAAGAGCCCGACATCGGTACACCCACTTAATCCGCGCTCGGGCGGAACCTAGTGCAACTACCCGCCGTGACAGCGATCCGTGGTCTCTCGGAAGACAGGTGCGACTCGAGGTTTGCGAATGATTGAATCAACTGACAAGCGAGCGGACACCACCCGCCAGCAAATTCTGAATGCTGCCGCACACCAGTTCGCCCGGCTGCCGTACCATCAGGTCGGGCTCGATGATGTCCTCGCGGAAGCTGAATTGACCAAGGGCGCAATGTATTTCCACTTCCGCTCTAAGCATGCGTTAGCGTTGGCCATCATCGAAGACCAGGCCGCTGAGGCCAAAGACGTGATCGCAGCGCTAGTGACCCGGAAGTTCTCCGGACTGGAAACGATGATCGACTTCTCCTATCAGATAGCTGCTCGCGACATCGGCGAGGACATGGCCCGAGCGGGGTTCAATCTGCTCGAGTCGATCGGCCGGCTCGAGGGACTCCAAAACCAGCGATTAGCGGGATGGATCGAGACCCTCACCGTCATCATCGATCGTGCCATCGCCGAGGGCGACATCCTCGACGAGTGTGACCCCCAGGATGTGGCGCGTCTGCAAGTGTCGACGTATATGGGGCTGCGGCAAACCAGCGATCTCGACGACCCGGAACGGTTTCTTCTCGAGCTCGAGAAGACCTGGGCGTTGCTGTTGCCCGGTATCGTGCGTCCAGACAGGATCGATTACTTCACACAATTCATCAGGCGGCGCACGGCAATCGGGATCGGCAGCGCCTCCGCGCTAGCGGGTTCAAGTTGACCACGACGCAGGTCACGCGACCCGTGATCAATCGGGATCCGACCGACGCCTGTTAGGCTTTCCCGCCGAGTGAGGACTTGTGAGACACCGAGCGTCCGGAGTCTAAGCACATAGCAGAACTCCGGAGGTAGAGGCGATGGCCCGCCAGGTTCGATCCGAAGCGACACGGCGAAAGATTCTCGATGCCGCGATCGACGTGTTCAACGAGGTTGGGTATGCGGCCGCCGATCGGGGCACGATCATCGAGCGCACCGGGATGACCAAGGGGGCGTTTTATCACCACTTCGATTCGATGGAATCCCTCGCGTCCGCGATCATCGACGAAGGCGCCAAGCTGGTCCTCGACGCCTTAGCCACCATGTCTGACTCATTCTCTCCGGCACTGGAGAACATGGTGCACGGGTCGTTTGTGGCTGCCGACCTATTCACTTCCGACAAAGTGGCTCGAACCGCCGAGCAGCTGACGCTTGCCTTCGGGAAGTTCGATGACACCGCTAGCGGCGTCTATGCCAACTGGGTGGAGGGGATGACCGCCGAGGTGGGGCGGGCAATCACCGAAGGCGACCTCCGAGAGGGCCTCGATCCGAAAATGGTCAGCGAGGCCATCATCGGCGCAACCTTCGGGACGCGGATCCTGTCCCAGGCCGCGCCGGGCGGCAGCGACCTCATCGCGCGATTGACCCAGATCTGGGAGCTGTTGTTCCCGGCGATCGTGACCGATACATCGCTGGCGTATTACCGCGAATACCTGGCCCGCGAAGCCCTGCGGCACGTTGAGCATGACCCGTCGTCCTGACCGCCGCGGGGGAGAATTAAGGTTCGTTGACCCAGAGATGCTCGGTCAGGTCCTGGAACGTCGCGAGCGCAATCTCGTCATCGCTGCGCCTCAGCGCCGATTTGCTCATCAGCGCACGCACGGTCGAGCCGTCTTGGTGGGTTAATTCGACGACCATGTTCGCCAGTCCGTCCACAACCGAGAGCGCCGATTCCGATGCCGATGCGCCGTAGAAGATGTCGTGGAATTTCAGCGAGACGACCTCTTCTGCGTCACGGCCCACCATCTCGGCAAACGCGCCATTAGCGAACACGATGGTGCCGTCCTGAAGGACAGCCAATGTCGGGATCGGGATCCGCTCCAACAGCACCAGGGCCGGCAACTGCGCAAGCGCCGCCTTTGGCGACTGCCTGGGCTGTCCGGTTCGACGACGGTCCACCGCTTGATTATTGTCCATGGCGGCGTTCACCGCCGCACCGAGTCGAATTAAGCACTACCGATCGCTCGGGGCGGTGCACCTCCTTTGCCGTGACCGTGCGGATAATGACACGCTGAACGAGGAGGTTGGATGACAACGCAAGGCGAATCGGCGGTCCTCGTCCTGGCGGCCGGGGCCGGAACCCGGATGCGCTCGGACACCCCGAAGGTGCTGCACCCCCTCGCCGGCCGCAGCATGCTCGGGCATTCGCTGCACGCGATCGCCAAAATGGCGCCCCAGCACCTGGTCGTGGTGCTGGGCCAGAACCACGAACCCATCGAACAGGTCGTCGCTGAATTGGCCCGCAGGCTGGGGCGCTCCATCGAGGTGGCCAGGCAAGATCAGCAGCTCGGCACCGGTCACGCGGCGCTGTGCGGCCTGTCGGCGCTGCCCGACGACTTCGCCGGCGTCGTCGTCGTCACCTCCGGCGACATTCCGCTGCTCGACGCCGATACGCTGGCCGATCTGGTCGCGGCCCACAACTCCCGGGGCGCAGCGGTCACCGTGCTGACCACGACGCTGAGCGATCCGACCGGCTACGGTCGCACGCTGCGCACACAGGACCACGAGGTGATCGCTATCGTTGAGCAGGCTGACGCGACGCCGTCGCAGCAGGAGATCCGCGAAGTCAACGCCGGGGTGTACGCCTTCGACATTGCGGCGCTGCGATCAGCACTGAGCCGGCTGTCGGCCGACAACGCGCAGCAGGAGCTGTACCTCACCGACGTCATCGCGATCGTCCGGCAGGACGGGCAGGTGGTGCAGGCCCGGCACGTCGACGACAGCACGCTGGTGGCCGGCGTCAACAACCGGGTGCAGCTGGCCGAACTGGCCGCCGAACTCAACCGCCGTATCGTGGCCGCCCATCAGCTGGCCGGTGTCACCGTTGTCGATCCGGCTACCACCTGGATCGACATCGACGTGACGATCGGCCGCGACACCGTCGTCCAGCCCGGGACCCAGCTACTGGGCGCCACCCGCATCGGCGGCGGTTGCACCATCGGCCCGGACACCACGTTGACCGACGTCGCCGTGGGCGAGGGCGCGTCGGTGATCCGCACCCACGGCGCGGGCGCATCGATCGGTGACGGCGCCGCGGTCGGCCCGTTCACCTACCTGCGGCCCGGCACCGTGCTGGGGGCCGACGGCAAGCTGGGGGCTTTCGTCGAGGCCAAGAACTCCACGATCGGCGCCGGCACCAAAGTGCCGCACTTGACCTACGTGGGCGACGCCGACATTGGCGAGCACAGCAATATCGGCGCCTCCAGCGTCTTCGTCAACTACGACGGCACCTCCAAGCACCGCACCACGATCGGCTCGCATGTACGGACCGGCTCAGACACCATGTTCGTCGCACCGGTCAGCGTCGGCGACGGCGCCTACACCGGGGCCGGCACGGTGGTCCGCGAGGACGTTCCGCCGGGCGCGCTGGCGGTCTCGGGCGGCCCGCAACGCACCATCGAAGGCTGGGTTCAGCGCAAACGGCCCGGCAGCGCCGCCGCAGAGGCCGCCGACAGGGCCAACCAACTCGAGGCCGACGAGACGCCGTGAACCCATTAATTCGGAAGCCGCAAGCCCGCAACTCGACAACCCATCGAAGCACTTCGCTTACGATGGGCCTTCCATTCCTTTTTGATCCCCATTTCTTTCCCGATACGGCGAGGGCAGCACGGTGAGTCACGACTGGACCGATAACCGCAAAAATCTGATGCTCTTCTCTGGCCGCGCGCATCCCGAGCTGGCCGAGCAGGTAGCCAAAGAACTCGATGTCCATGTCACCGCCCAGACCGCGCGTGAGTTCGCCAACGGCGAGATCTTCGTACGCTTCGACGAATCGGTGCGTGGGTGTGACGCCTTCGTGCTGCAGTCCTGCCCCGACCCGGTGAACAACTGGCTGATGGAAGCACTGATCATGATCGACGCGCTGAAACGGGGCAGCGCCAAGCGGATCACCGCCGTCATGCCGTTCTATCCCTATGCCCGCCAAGACAAGAAGCACCGCGGCCGCGAACCGATCTCGGCGCGGTTAGTCGCCGACCTACTCAAGACGGCCGGAGCGGACCGGATCGTGACGGTCGACCTGCACACCGACCAGATCCAGGGCTTCTTCGACGGGCCCGTGGACCACATGCGCGGGCAGAACCTGCTGATCGGCTACATCGGCGACAACTACCCCGACGGCAACATGGTCGTGGTCTCCCCCGACTCGGGCCGGGTGCGCATCGCCGAGAAATGGGCCGACGCGCTCGGCGGCGTTCCGCTGGCGTTCATCCACAAAACCCGCGATCCGCGCGTGCCGAACCAGGTGGTCTCCAACCGCGTGGTCGGTGAGGTGGAAGGGCGCACCTGCGTGCTGATCGACGACATGATCGACACCGGTGGCACCATTGCCGGCGCGGTCAAGCTGCTGCGCGACGAGGGCGCTGGTGACGTGATCATCGCGGCCACCCATGGCGTGCTGTCCGACCCGGCGTCCGAACGGCTTGCGGCATGCGGCGCCCGCGAAGTGATCGTCACCAACACGCTGCCGATCGGTGAGGAAAAGCGGTTCCCGCAGCTCACGGTTTTGTCGATCGCGCCGCTGCTGGCCAGCACTATCCGCGCGGTATTCGAAAATGGTTCAGTCACAGGACTATTCGACGGGGACGCCTAGATGCCCTCGGGTGCCCGTGAAGCCGTCATCTACCACAACCCCAAGTGCACTACCTCGCGTAAGACGCTGGAGTTGTTGCGCGACAACGATATTGAGCCAACAATCGTGCAGTACCTCAAGACACCGCCGTCCCGTGACGAGCTGGTAACCATGATCCGCGACGCGGGGATCGATGTGCGCAGCGCGGTCCGCAAACGCGAGTCACTGTACGCCGAGCTTAAGCTGGCCGACGCCAGCGACGACCAATTACTCGACGCCATGGCCGAACATCCCATCCTCATCGAACGGCCGTTTGTCGTCACACCGAAGGGCACCCGGCTGGCTCGTCCGGTCGACACGGTCCGCGAGATCCTGTGACCCTCGGCGGTCGTGGGATCGGCGGCGCGGCCGCGATACTGCTTCTGGTCGTCTCGTCGGTCGGCTGTGGGCCGAAAAACCCTGATTACCAGTCGATTTGGACTACTTCAGCGAAGACATCGACGACGACTGAGACGCCGGTACCGTTCTCGGAGTACCTGGAAAGCAGCGGGGTGTCCGGCGAGCCGGTGGCGCCGGACAAGCTGACCGATCTGATCGTGTCGATTCCGACGCCGCAGGGCTGGGCGAAGGTCGACAAACCGAACATCGCGCCCACCACCGAAACGATCGCCAAAGGCGACAGTTTTCCCACGGCCATGCTGATGGTGTTCAAACTGAACGGGGATTTCGACCCCGCCGACTTGGCCAAGCACGGCAACGCCGACGCCTCGCTCGCGGACAACTTCAAACTGCTCGACAAGTCCGGTGCCACCTTTCACGGCTTTCCGTCGTCGATGATCGAGGCCAGCTACAACCTCAACGGCCGACGGTTGCACACCTACAACCGGATTGTCGTTCCGACCGGGTCAGCGCCCGACCGCCAGCGCTACCTGGTCCAGCTCGCGGTCACCAGCCTGGCCGAGCAGGCCGCTCCCGACGCGGCCGACATTCAAGCGATCATCCACGGATTCACCGTCGCAACAAAGTAGCTGCCGGCCCCGGCACATTAATGTGGTTGCCATGACGTCGTGGACCGCCGCAGACCTGCCCTCATTCGCCGGACGCACCGTGATCGTCACCGGCGCCAACAGCGGACTGGGCGCGGTTACGGCCCGCGAGCTGGCCCGCGTCGGTGCTCAGGTCATCCTGGCGGTACGCAACACCGGAAAGGGCGAAGCCGCTGCCCGGGACATGACCGGAGACGTCGAGGTGCGTCGACTCGACCTGCAGGATCTTGCCTCAGTGCGGCAGTTCGCCGACGGGGTCGACACCGTCGACGTCCTGATCAACAACGCCGGCATCATGGCGGTCCCACACGCAGTGACCGCCGACGGGTTCGAGAGCCAGATCGGTACCAACCATCTCGGTCACTTCGCGCTGACCAACCTGTTGCTGCCCAAGATCACCGACCGGGTGGTGACGGTCTCCTCGCTGATGCACTGGATGGGCTACATCAGCCTTCGAGACCTGAACTGGACATCGCGGCCCTACTCGGCCTGGGTCGCCTACGGCCAGTCCAAACTCGCCAACCTGCTGTTCACCAGCGAGCTGCAGCGGCGCCTCAACACGGCCGGCTCGCCGCAGCGTGCGCTGGCCGCGCACCCCGGTTTTTCGCATACCAACCTGCAGGGGCGCACCGGTCGCAAATTCGGCGACGCGGTGATGTCCGTCGGTACCCGCGTGCTCGCCACCGACGCCGACTTCGGCGCCCGCCAAACGCTGTATGCCGCCTCACAGGATTTACCGGGCGACAGCTTCATCGGGCCGAGCTTCGGCATGGCTGGACGCAGTCGGCCGGGCGGACGCAGCCCACTGGCGAAAAGCACCGCCACCGCCAGCGCACTCTGGGACCTGTCCGAACGGCTCACCGAGACCAAATTTCCGCTCTGAGGCGCTGATGCGCTAACCTGACCGGGCGTCACGGCGAGGGCGGCCTGCGACAAACGTGCAGGCCACCGTTATCGACGGGGACCTTGATTCTAGTTTCTATGGTTGCCGCGCGATCCTGGCCGTGCCCAAGACACGTCTCAGAGGAGCGAAACCATGGCCAGATCTGCCAACCAGCTGACCGTCTCGGTTCGGACCGAGACCGGCAAAGGCGCGTCCCGGCGCGCGCGCCGCGCAGGGAACATTCCCGCCGTCCTCTACGGCCACGGTGCTGACCCGCAACACCTGGAACTGCCCGGACACGACTTCGCCGCGGTGCTGCGCCACTCCGGCACCAACGCGGTGCTGACCCTCGACATCGACGGCAAAGAGCAGCTGGCTTTGACCAAGGCGCTCTCGATCCACCCGATCCGTCGCACCATCCAGCACGCCGATCTGCTGGTCGTGCGTCGCGGCGAGAAGGTGGTCGTCGAGGTCGGCATCGATGTCCAGGGCGAGGCCGCATACGGCACCTTGGTCACCCAGGAGGCCAACACCGTCGAGATCGAAGCCGAGGCGTTGTCGATTCCGGAGGTGCTGATCGTCTCGGTCGAAGGGGCCGAACCGGGTACCCAGTTCACCGCCGGACAGATCGCCCTGCCGCCGGGCGTCACCCTGGTGGACGACCCCGAGCTGCTGGTCGTCAACGTGGTGAACGCGCCGACCGCCGAGGAGCTCGAAGCTGAAGGGGCCGGCGAGGTGGCCGAGGCCGAGGAGCCGGCCGAGGAGTCCGCCGAAGAGGCCCAAGCCTCCGAGTCCGAGTCCGAATCCGAGTAATTCATGGCCGACCCTCTGTTGGTGGTCGGCCTGGGCAACCCGGGACCAAACTACGCCCAGACGCGGCACAATCTGGGGTTCATGGTCGCAGACCGGCTCGCCGCCCGGCTGGGCTCAGCGTTCAAGGCGCACAAGCGCTCTGGCGCGGAGATCGTCACCGGCCGGCTCGGTGGGCGGCCGGTGGTGCTGGCCAAGCCGCGCTGCTATATGAACGAGTCCGGCCGCCAAGTGGGCCCACTGGCCAAGTTCTATTCGGTGCCCGCGGCTGACGTGGTGGTCATCCACGACGACCTCGACATCGACTTCGGTCAGATCCGACTGAAGATCGGCGGCGGGGAGGGTGGTCACAACGGGCTGCGCTCGGTCGCGGGTGCGTTGGGCACCAAGGACTTTCAGCGGGTGCGGATCGGGATCGGCCGACCGCCGGGACGTAAGGATCCGGCGGCGTTCGTGCTGGAGAACTTCACCGCCGCCGAACGCCCGGAGGTGCCTACGGTTTGCGAGCAGGCGGCCGACGCCACCGAGCTGCTCATCGAATTGGGACTGGAGCCGGCCCAAAACCGCGTCCACGCTTGGTAAGTCGCGCGAGCAGTCCCCCGCAAGCGGGTGGGGGTACCCCCAGCAAAAGCACCGCTACATGCCGATCGCGAGGACCTTATGTGTCTGCTCGCCGGGCTACTACGTAACCAGGGTGACGGAGTTCGCCCGCCGCAGCTTGCCCGACGGCGTCTTCGGGATCGTCCCGGGACCCAGCACCACGACGTTGCGCGGCCGCACGTCGACCTCGCTCACGACCTCGTGGGCGACCTGATGCTCGATGCGGCGCACCGCAATGGGATCCTCGAAGGCATTGGACTCGACGGCGACAGCGAAGGTCTCCCGCGAATGTCCGGCATCCAGCCGGACAGCCACCGCGCAGCCCGGACGGACACCCTCGACGCGGCCCGCGGCCCGCTCGATGTCGGTCGGATAAATGTTGCGGCCAGCCATGATGATGACGTCCTTGACCCGGCCGCAGACCACGACGTGGCCGTTGTCCATCAGATAGCCGAGGTCGCCGGTGTCATACCAGCCCTGCTCGTCTTGAGCCGGGATGAACCCACCCATCGTCGTGTAGCCCGGGGTCACCGGCTCGCCGCGCAGTTCGATCACCCCGACGCCGCGGGTGGGCAACACATTGCCGTCCTCGTCGACGATGCGGGCCTCCAGCCCCTGCAGCAGCGGTCCCAGGGACGCCAACCGTTTGGTGTTGCCCTTGGTGGCGGGCACGGCGCGACGCAGCGCGGCCAGCAGATCGGCGTCCACCTCGTCGACCACCAGCCCGTCACCGAGTTCGGAGAACGACACCGCGAGCGTCGTCTCGGCCATTCCGTAGGCGGGCATGATCGCTTCGGGCCGCAAGCCGAACGGCTTTCCGGCCTCGATCAGGTCCTCGACGTCCGCCGGGTCTACCGGCTCGGCACCTGACAGCGCGAACCGCAGCGTGGAGAGGTCGAACTGACCGGGCGTGGCCTGGTTGCGCAGCCGCTTGGCGAACAGCGCGTACGCGAAGTTGGGCGCGGCCGTCATCGTGCCGCCGTACTTGTCGATCAGCTTGGCCCACAGCAGCGTGTCGCGCAGGAAATCCATCGGGGTGACCTTGACCAGCTCCACACCGAAATACATCGGCACAGTCAGGAAGCCGACCATACCCATGTCGTGGAAGCACGGCAGCCAGCTGAGCATCACGTCGTTGCCGCTGGGGTCCATCTTGGCCGAGATGAACATCGCCTCGGCGTTGGAGTAGATGTTGCGGTGCGTGATGTGCACCGCCTTCGGCGAGCCGGTTGAGCCCGACGTCAGCTGCATGAGCGCCAGATCATCCTCGCCGGTGGCGATCGGGTCGATCGGGTCGGATGCCAGCAGCTGCTCGGCGGTCAGCACCCTGATCCCGCGCTCCGCCAGCACTGGAGCGGCCGCCATGAACGGGTCGGAGACGATCACCGCCTTCGCCTCGATCATGTCGATGACGGTGGTGGTGTCGTTGGCCCACAACTCGAGGTCGGTGCGAGGCGTGGGCTGGTGCAGCATGGTCAGGCTGGCGCCACGCATCCACAGGCCCTGGGCCGTCGGCGCGATTTCCACCGGCGCGCCGGCCAGCACGCCGACCACATCACCGTGGCCGACTCCAGCAGCAGCCAGGCCGCCAGCCACTTGGCGTGCACGCTGGTGGACCTCCGCCCAGGTGTGCCGGACCGGCTGGTGCGGCTCACCCGTCACCATGCCCTTGGTGCTCTCGTGGGCGCGGCGGAACATGTTCTCGGTAAACCTGCTCACGGTAGCCTCCTCGGTTCCGGCGCCAACGCACAGCATTTAATGCTGCTCCGGCTGAACCACACTTTGGTGCAGCTGCACGCCCACAATTGGGCGGCGATTTCGTCTCGAATCGGTGATGACGGGCTAACCTCACGCAACGTTGCGGTTGCGCCGCGGACACGGCGGTCACCCCGACTTTTGGGGTGCACGCAACGCCCGCCGGCATGGTCGGCGGGCGAGACATCCAGGCGCATTTCTTGACCGGCATTTGTCACCGCCGATCATCTTAAACTCCTCTTAAGTAACTGCCAAACTCGCGGGTGGAATCGAGCGTTCGTCACACCCCCGTGACAGGTGCCGGCACCACCCGCGCGCCGTGCACCGGCCCGCTCGCAACGCGTACGGTTCGGCAGACACCGGCCCCCGAAAGCTCGGTGCCGACGTCCACCGCGGCGGGCGCCGACCGGCACAGAAACGTACACGTCGGTCCGGAACCCGACACGATGCCCGCCAGCGCGCCCGCCTCGACGCCGGCACGCAAGACGCGGCGTAAGGCCGGATCCTTGCTCACCGCGGCCGCCTGCAGTTCGTTGCCCAACAGCGGCGCCAGCTGCTCGGGGTCGCCGACCGCCAGCGCCGCCAGCACCGGACCGGGTTCGTCGAGCCGAGGTGGTGTCCCGACCTCCCGAAGCCGGTCCAGTTCACTGAACACCGCCGGGGTGGACAACCCGCCCTCGGCGAACGCCAGCACCCAGTGGAAAGTGTTGCGGGCCAGCACCGTCGCCAACTCCTCCCCGCGACCGGTGCCCAGCGCGGTGCCGCCGTGCAGTGCGAATGGCACATCGCTGCCCAGCTTCGCGGCCAGCATGTGCAGATCGCGACGTGGCACACCCAGTTCCCATAGGGAGTTGATCGCGACCAGTACGGCCGCCGCGTCGGCACTGCCACCCCCCATTCCGCCGGCCACCGGGATGGACTTGTCGATGACGATCGAGACGTCGGGCGCCCGACCCACGTGGTCCGCCATCAGTTCGGCGGCTTGCCACGCCAGATTGCGCTCGTCGCGGGGCAGCTGGTCGGCGCCCTCGCCGCTGACCTCGAGCGAGAGCACATCGGCATTGCGGACGGTGACCTCGTCGACCAGCGAGACGGCGTGAAACACCGTCGTCAGGTCGTGATAACCGTTCTCACGCCGCTCGCCGACAGCCAGATACAGGTTGATTTTGCCGGGCGCCCGGACCGTAACGGACCCAGTGGGCACCCACTGAGCAGCAGTGTTTCCGTCCATCGGCACCGAACGAGAGTATCGCCCGCGGCGGGCGAAACCGAAGCCCCTCGGCCCCTCAGCTTGCCGAGGCGTGCGGTTGCGGGAGGCCCGCGGCGGTGTTGCCGGCGGCTTCTCGCGAGCGCTGATACAGCCGGACGAAGTCGTCGACGGTCAGCGTCTCACCCCGGCGCGCCGGGTCGATACTGGCGGCCAGCAACCGACTCGCCGATTCGTTGCCCGAACCCGCCCACTCGACGAACGCGTTGCGAGATGTCTTGCGCCGCTGAGCAAATGCGATATCGACAAGTTTGAACACGTCTTGACGGAAGGCCTTGTCGGTCGGCCAGGGCGGGTTTGCATGCCGATCGATGCGCACCAACCCGGAATAGACCCGCGGAATGGGCCAGAACACGGTCGGTGACACCGTGCCGTGGCGGCGGACCTGTCCGTGGAAGCGGACCTTGACGCTGGGCACGCCGTACTCCTTGCCACCGGGTTCGGCCGCCAGCCGTTCGGCGACTTCGGCCTGCACCATCACCATCACGGTGCGCAGCGACGGGAATTCGGCGAGCAGGTGCAGCAGCGCGGGAACGGCGACGTTATAGGGCAGATTCGCCACCACCGCCGTCGGCTCGGCAGCCAGATCGGCGGGCCCGATGGATAACACGTCGCGGTTTAGCACCTTCAGCCGGTGAATCTCGCTGTGCGAATGCTCGGCGACGGTCTTCGGCAGCCTGCCTGCCAGGACCGGATCGATCTCGACGGCGCTGACCGTGGCCCCGCGATCCAGCAGCGCCAGCGTCAGCGATCCCAGACCGGGCCCGACCTCCAGGACGTGATCGTGCCGGTTGACTCCAGAGGAGGACACCACCCGGCGCACCGTGTTGGCGTCGTGGACGAAGTTCTGTCCCAGAGATTTGCGCGGCCGGAATTCGAGTTCTTTGGCCAGCCTTCGGATCTCTGTGCGCCCCAGCAACCGGATGGTCAGCGTGCACCCGCTCTTCCGCTGCACACCGGCCACGCTCCCCAACCCTGGCGAGCCCGCGTCACCTCCGCGACCGTGATCTGCTCTTCCCGGGTCGCCAAGTCGGCGCGCGGGGCAAACCGCAATCCACCGTTGCGCTCCCAGGTGTTCTGGTCGAATTGCACGCCGCCGTAGTAGCCGTTTCCGGTGTTGATCGCCCAGTTTCCGCCCGCCTCGCAGCGCGAGATGGCATCCCAGATTTCTCCGTTGCCGACCGCCGGAACGTCGGTGCCCGGTTTGGTTCCGACCCGCACCACCGCCTCACGGGCAGGTGTGATGACGTGGCTTGCCACCGGCAGCCGGCCGGTCTCGACGCCATTGACCTTGGACACCGAGAAGGTGACGTCCTGGGTGCCCGGGGTGCCCGGGTCCTGGACGACCTCGCGGTCCATGTTCATGTCCGGGTCCTCGATCCGGCGCCGGGGCGGAACCAACGGCACGCGCTCGGTGACCTTCTCGATGCGGTTACGGGTGACCTGGATGTGCATGCCGTCGATCACCGGCGCCGCCGCACCGGGAGTGACCTGGTCGCTCTGCACCAGCGGCACCCCGATGCCGGCCAGCAGTTCCCCGACCCGGGCCGCGGCCAGGTGGACGTTGCGCACCGCGCCGGCGTCGTCGAGTTCGACCGTCTTGGCGCTGACGACCGGCAGCGCCATGCCGGCCAGCGGGACACGGCTGCCTCGCGACGCCGCGGCCGGAGCGGTGTCTGTCATCGCCAGCTGGGCCAGCGCCTCGTCGACGGTGGAAGCCGTCGTCCACACCTGCTTGGTGTTCTGGCCGTCCAGCGAGATCTGCAGCGGCCGGCTGCGACGCAGCACGATGTTCTCGGCGTTGCGGACGCGCTCGCCGGCGGCGGGATAGAGGTCATCACGCTCGCTGACGTTGAAGCCGTTCTCCCTGATGATGTCGATCACCCGCGACTTCATGGTGGTCACGGTCATAGCGGTGCCATCGACGCTCAGCGTCACCGTCTTGTAGTCAGCGACCGCATAGGCGCCGGCGAAGGCCAAGACCAGCAGTAGACCCGCGACCAGAAGCCGCAAAGCCGGTGAGGGAGCCTGATGGAGTTTCGTAACTACGTTCAACGCGCGTTTATCCCGACCTCAGCAAGAGCTTGAGCAACAATTCGTCAACAAAGCAAAAGGCCCACCGGGGGCCCTACCGTTCGATCACAAGACGGTAACGAACCGGCCTAGATAGAGCAACTCCGCCGCAACCGCCTTAACGGGCTCTTAACTTCTCGCGGCTAATCCGTAGGCCGTGCGGGCATTGCCAGTGGTGACCTCGGCCAGTTCGTCGGCGGGCCGATCGATGAGCTCGGCCAGCGCCCGCACAGTGTAGGGCAGGCAGTACGGCTCGTTGGGCGCCCCCCGGTAGGGATGGGGCGTCAAAAACGGCGCGTCGGTCTCCACCAACAGCTGCGCCACAGGGATCAGCGGGACGGCTTCGCGCAGCTCACGTGCATTTCGGAAGCTCACCGTCCCGGATAGGCTGACCAGCCACCCGGCATCGACGCATGCGCGCGCCAAGGCGGCGCCCGACGAGAAGCAGTGAAAGATCACCGTGTCCGGCGCGCCCTCGGCGCGCAACACGTCGAGCACTTCGGCGTCGGCCTCGCGGTTGTGAATCATCAGCGGTTTGCCGGTCCGCTTGGCGAGGTCGATGTGCCACGCGAAGGCCTCCCGCTGCTTCCCCGGTTCCGCGCAGCCCTCCAACCGGCCCGGCCAGTACAGATCCATGCCGGTCTCGCCGATCGCCACCACCCGCGGGTGGGCAGCCAATCGTTCGATCTCGGCTCGGGCCGCATCGGTGAGCGCGTCTGCGCGGGTCGGGTGCAGTGCCACCGCGGCGTAGACCCGCGGATCCCAGTCGGCGGCATGTGTCACCCAGCGCGCCGAGGCCAGGTCGTCGGCGATGGTGACCACCGCGACCACCCCGACCGACGCGGCGCGGTCGACGATGGCGCGCACGTCGTCAGCGTCCTGCGCGCCGCACGCATCGAGGTGGGTGTGCGCGTCGATCAGCGGGCTCAATCGCTCGGGCGCCGGCGGCGGCGGACGTTTGGAACCCACGCGGACACAATAGGGTGGCAAACGATGAAGACGCGGCCCTACTACATCACGACGGCGATCACGTACCCGAACGGTGAGCCGCACATCGGGCACGCTTATGAGTACATCGCCACCGACGCCATCGCGCGCTTCAAACGGCTCGACGGCTTCGACGTGCGGTTCCTGACCGGTACCGACGAGCACGGACTGAAAATGGCGCAGGCAGCCGCCGCCGAAGGGATCTCGCCCGCCGAACTGGCCAAGCGGAACTCCGACGTATATCAGCGGCTGCAGGAGAAGCTCAATATTTCGTTCGACCGGTTCATCCGCACCACCGATGCCGACCACCACGAGGCATCGAAGGCCATCTGGCAGCGGCTGGCCGATGCCGGCGACATTTATCTGGACGCCTACGCCGGCTGGTATTCGGTGCGCGACGAACGCTACTTCACCGAAGACGAAACGGCTCTCGACGCCACCGGTACTCGCATCGCCGTCGAAACCGGCACCCCGGTCACCTGGACAGAAGAGCAGACCTATTTCTTCCGGCTGTCCGCGTACCGCGACAAGCTGCTGGCTCATTACGAGGCCAATCCGGACTTCATCGGCCCCCAGGTGCGGCGCAACGAAGTGGTCAGCTTCGTCTCCGGTGGGTTGAACGACCTGTCGATCTCGCGGACGTCGTTCGACTGGGGCGTGCCCGTTCCGGACCACCCCGACCACGTCATGTACGTCTGGATCGATGCGCTGACCAACTACCTGACCGGGGTCGGCTACCCGGACACCGACTCCGAGGTGTTTCGCCGCTATTGGCCGGCCGACGTGCACATGATCGGCAAGGACATCATCAGATTCCACGCCGTCTTCTGGCCGGCATTTCTGATGTCCGCCGGAATTGAGCTCCCAAGAAGGGTTTTCGCGCACGGCTTCCTGCTCAACAGCGGCGAGAAGATGAGCAAATCGTTGGGCAACACCGTCGATCCGGCCGCTCTCGTCGACGAGTTCGGCGTCGACCAGGTCCGCTACTTCTTCCTGCGCGAGGTGCCCTTCGGCCAGGACGGCAGCTACAGCGAGGAGGCGATCATCACCCGGATCAACGCCGACCTGGCCAATGAATTGGGCAACCTGGCGCAACGGTCGTTGTCGATGGTGGCCAAGAACCTCGACGGGATCGCCCCGACGCCTGGCGATTTCACCGCTGACGACAACGAACTGCTGGCCGCCGCCGACGGCCTACTCGACCGCGTTCGCGTCGAGTTCGATTCCCAAGCAATGCATTTGGCGCTGGAAGCGATTTGGCTGATGCTAGGCGCGGCGAACAGGTACTTCTCCGCGCAGCAGCCGTGGGTGCTGCGCAAGAGCGACTCGGAGGCAGACCAGGTCCGGTTCGCGACCGTGCTCTACGCCACCTGCGAGGTGGTGCGGATCGCCGCGCTGTTGATCCAGCCGGTGATGCCCGAGTCGGCGGGCAAGCTATTGGACTTGCTCGGCCAGCCGGAAGACCAGCGGAAATTCGCGGCGGTCGGTAGACGCTTGGCACCGGGGACGAAGCTGCCGACACCCACCGGGGTGTTCCCGCGCTATCAAGTTGACTGATTAAGGCGAACGCGGACGGTGACGCGTCCCTTGTCGTCTCGGTGAGCTACGGCGTGTCCGGCACGTTCGACTTCGTCCAGCGTCAGCGAAATCGGAGCGCCATCGCCGACAAAGTTGCGCCACCACGTTTTTGCGTCGGGCAAGTTCGCGGCGATCTCGAACTCGTCACCGCGGCGGCGGTAGGCCACCGGGATATTGAACGTCCGTCCCGAACGTCGTCCCGTGTAGGTGATCAGCGTGACACTGCGCCGCAGTCTCGCGCCGAAGCGCGGGGAAGCCGCGATCGCCGCTATCGGCGCGTTGAAAAGCGGAGCCGGGCGCATGATCAATCGCATGTAACTGCGCATTTTCTTTTGACCCTTCGGTTTGTCGTGCCACAGTTCAGATCAGCAGCGTCAGGCACAACGCCGCAACCGCCAGACCCTGCAGCGTGGCCCTGGTTGTGATCACCTTGTCCCAGTTACGCTGCAGCGCACGGGCATCCGTGGGCAGTTCGGGATGATCAGCCCCGGCGATGAGTTGGCGGTTGATCGGCTTGGCCACTCGCAGGTAGAGCGCCAGCCAAATCAGCAGCAGGCCAAGTGCGACACCAGCCGCGCCGGCTTGCACCCAGCGACCGGACGCGGCGGCAAATGCCACACTGATCGCCGCGGCCACCATGCCGAACCCCCCGGGCACCGGCATCCGCCGGTCGCCGTAGCGATGGATGTTGCCCATCACCGCGAGCAAGGCGTGGTCGTCTATTCGCGCCAGTGCGGGCCGTTGCACGATCGCACCGAACACGTCGGTGCCGTAGACCACCGCGGTGCCCAACACCGCGATCAAAGCGAACCAGTGGGCGGGTTGCGTCATCGCGCTCTCCTCTTCCGGATTAGGTGTTAGCAACGCTAACCCTTGAGACCCACCGCGTCAATAGCGCCGCTAGATTTTGTATCGGCGCTAACATGACGCCATGGCCATCGAGGACCGTCGGGCCCGGGAACGGGCCGCGCGACGCGAGCTCATCACCGTCACGGCGCGCAAGCTCGCCGAACAGGAGGGCTGGGACGCCGTCACCACCCGCCGGCTCTCCGCAGAGATCGAGTACAGCCAGCCGGTGTTGTACAAGCACTTCGCGAGCATGGAGGGAGTCGTCGCCGCCGTCGCCGTGCAGGGCTTCGGCGAGCTCGCCGACGCGCTTTCGTCGGCGCGCAGCGGTGCGACCGACGGCCAGGACGCCGTGGCGCGAGTCGCCCACGCGTTCATCCGGTTCGCCCACGACAATCCCGCCCTGTTCGACGCGATGTTCACCCGCGCGACAACACTGCACTTCGCCGCCCCGGACACCCCGGCCGAGTTGAACGCGGCCTTCGCCGAGCTGCGTGCGGCGGTCGGCATGGTCGCAGGCACCCGGGATGCCGACACGCTCTCCGAGGTGCTCTGGGCGGCGCTGCACGGGATGGTCACCCTCGACCGCGGTGGCCGGTTACGTCCGGAATATCGGTCCGCGCGCGTCGATCTGCTGGTCTCCGCGCTCTCGCGGTCGACGTGAGCCTGGTCACAACGGCGCGAACGCTGTCACATCCGCGACCTCGGCGGTGTCTCAAGGGCAGAACATCCCGCGAGAACAGGAGACAGCAATGACCCAGCAGCGCACTCACGTCGTCGTGATCGGTGGCGGATATGCCGGAACGCTGGCCGCCAACCACCTGCGGCTGCGCGCGGACGTCGAGATCACGCTGGTCAATCCACGTCCGGTATTCGTTGAGCGAATCCGGTTGCATCAGTTGGCCGCGGGCAGCGGCACCGCCGCCGTCGACTACGGCACGCTGCTCGGCGAGGGTATCCGGCTGGTCGTCGATGCCGCCGAGCGGATCAACAGCGCCGACCGCACGATCGAGCTGGCTTCCGGCGCTGTGTTGGACTATGACTACCTGATCTACGCCGTCGGCAGCACCGGCGTGGCGCCGTCTGCGGTAGCCGGCGCGGTCGAATTCGCCTATCCGGTCGCCGAATTCGAGCACGCGGAACGGCTGCGTGACGCACTGGACGAGCTGCATCCCGACGCACCCGTCACCGTGATCGGCGCCGGATTGACCGGCATCGAAACGGCATCCGAGCTGGCCGGGCAACGCCGCGTGACCCTGCTCTGCGGCGGCGTGCTGGGGCCGTCGCTGAGCCGGCCGGGCCGACGTTCGGTGGCCAAGTGGCTGCGCCGTCTCGGTGTCGACGTGCTCGAGACCGCCGTGGTCCGCGAGGTCCGCCCGGACGCGGTCGTGCTGGACTCGCCGTTGTCGGCTGGCGCCGTGCTGCCAAGCGCGCTGACGGTGTGGACGGCGGGCTTCGGCGTGCCGGAACTGGCCGCCCGCAGCGGGCTGAGCACCGATGGGCTGGGCCGGTTGCTGACCGATGAAACCCTGACCAGCGTGGACGACCCGCGCATCGTGGCGGCCGGAGACGCCGCCGCACCGTCCGGCCAGCCGCTGCGGATGAGCTGCCAGGCGGCCGGGCCATTGGGAGTTCAGGCCGCCAACACGGTGCTGAGCCGCATCGCCGGCACCACACCGGCGACGCTGAACCAGGCGTTCATCGGGCAGTGCATCAGCCTGGGCCGCTCGTATGCCAGCCTCCAAATCGCCCGCACCGACGACACCCCGGTGAACGCCGTCGTCGGTGGCCGGATCGCCGCGTCGCTCAAAGAGGCAATCTGCAAGGCGACGGTCTGGTCGATTCGCCGCGAGGCCACCAAGCCCGGCTCATACTTCTGGCTCAAGGGCGGCAAGCGGCCCGAGCAGCCGGCAAACGACACGGTGACGGTGCGGTGACCAGCTCCGACGAACATGCCGAACGGTTCGTGCTGCTGCGGCCGTTGCTGTTCACCATCGCCTACGAAATCCTAGGCTCGGCAACCGAATCCGATGACGTGCTGCAGGACAGCTATCTGCGCTGGGCACAGGTAGACCTGTCGTCAGTGCTCGACACCAAGTCCTACCTGGCCCGGCTGGTCACCCGTCAGGCGCTCAATGCGCTGCGCGCCGGTGCTCGGCGTCGGGAGGACTACGTCGGACCCTGGCTGCCCGAACCGCTGCTGCTCGACGAGCAAGACCCGTCAGCCGATGTCGTACTGGCCGAGTCGGTTTCGATGGCGATGCTGGTGCTGCTGGAGACCTTGAGCCCCGACGAACGCGCGGTGTTCGTGCTGCGCGAGGTGTTCGGGTTCGACTACGACGAAATCGCTTCCACGGTAGGCAAATCCGTCGCGGCGGTACGGCAGGTCGCGCATCGGGCCCGCGAACACGTGCAGGCCCGGCGCAGGCGCTTCGCCCCGGTGGACCCGGAGCAGAACGCCCGGATCGCCGCGGAGTTCATGGCCGCGGCGGCCGGCGGCGATGTGCAGGCGGTGATGTCGATGCTGGCCCCGGACGTGGTGTGGACCTCCGACGGCGGCGGCAAGGCCAGCGCGGCCCGTCGTCCGGTGGTCGGGGCCGACAAGGTCGCGAGAGCGGTCGTCGGGCTGATCGGCCGCGGCATGCAGCTGCCCGATGTCCGCGCCGAGATGGTCATCTGTAACGCCGCGCCGGCCGTGCTGATCTACGCCGGCGACCAGTTGGAGGGCGTTTTCACCGTGGAGATCGTCGACGGCAAGATCAGTAACTTCTACGCGATGCGCAATCCCGACAAGCTCGCGGCCGTCACCACCGCACGCAAAATCAGCCGCGGCTGAGATCTCTGCCAAGCTAGGGGGCGTGCGAACCGACCGGCTTGGCGATCTCGGCAGCCCGCATGAGGTGCTGCGGGCCGTCGGTGACGCCACGAACCGGCTGGACCTACCGCCGCCGGCCGCGCTGACCGGTGACTGGTTCGGCGCGCTGGCGGTGATCGCGCCGAGTGTGTCGGTACGCGCCGTCGACGCCGCCGGGGCGTTCGCCGTGCGGCCCGGTGCGGATGGCGAGGCGGTCGGCGGCGGCTGGATCGGTTACCTGTCCTATCCCGATCCGAGCGCCGACGGACGGTCCGCCCGAATACCCGAAGCCGCGGGCGGGTGGACGGACTGCGTGTTGCGCTGCGACCGTGACCGGCAGTGGTGGTACGAGAGCCTGTCGGGCGCCCCGATGCGGAATTGGCTGGCCCAAGCCTTGGCGGCGCCGTCGCCGCGTTCGGCACCGGCGCGGCCTTACCGGATCGATTGGGACGCGGCCGACCGTCGGGCGCATCGCGACGGGGTGCTGGCCTGCCTGGAGGCCATCCGCGCCGGCGAGGTCTACCAGGCCTGCGTATGCACCCAGTTCGCCGGCACGATTGCCGGGGAACCGCTCGACTTCTTCATCGACGGCGTCGCGCGCACCGCGCCGGCGCGGGCAGCCTATGTGGCCGGGTCCTGGGGTGCGGTGGCATCGCTGTCGCCGGAGCTCTTTTTGCGCCGTCGTGGTGAGGTCGTCACGTCGAGCCCGATCAAGGGCACGCTGCCGTTGGACGCTTCCCCGTCGGCGCTGAGAGCCTCGGCCAAGGACGTTGCCGAGAACATCATGATCGTCGACCTGGTCCGCAACGACCTGGGACGCGTCGCGGTCACCGGATCGGTCACTGTGCCCGAGCTGCTGGTGGTCCGGCCCGCGCCGGGTGTGTGGCACTTGGTCTCGACGGTGGCCGCGCTGATGCCGGTCGACCTGCCGACCTCGACGCTGCTGGATGCCGCATTCCCGCCGGCCTCGGTTACCGGCACTCCCAAACTACGGGCGCGGCAACTGATTACCCGGTGGGAGCGATCGAGGCGCGGAGTGTACTGCGGCACAGTCGGTTTGGCATCGCCGGTCGCCGGCTGCGAGCTGAACGTCGCGATCCGTACCGTGGAATTCGATAGTGCGGGCAACGCGCTGCTGGGGTCGGGCGGCGGGATCACCGCCGACTCCGACGCCGACGCTGAGTGGGACGAATGCCTGCACAAGGCGGCGCCGATCATCGGGGCGGGAATTCCCGCAGAGCTTTTCGCGCGGTAGTCAGCCTTGGTCGCTGCCTTGCTGCCGCGAACGCAACACCGTGTCGTAGAGCACCCTCCGCGACTTCAACTCCGGATGCGCCTCGGCCACCTGGCCGCAGGCGTCCTTGACGCGGATTCCCGCGGCGGCCAGGGCCTCGACCTCAGCGACCAGCGCCGGCAGGTCGGCGCGGACGGTGGCGCCGGCCAGCACGACGGTCACCTCGCCCAACACGCCGTCGGCAGCCCAGGCCGCCAGTTCCGCCAGCGACCCGCGCACCACTTCCTCGTGCACCTTGGTCAGCTCTCGGCACACGGCTGCCCGGCGATCCCCGCCGAGCCGTTCGACCGCATCACGCAGACATGCGGGTAGCCGGCGCGGCGATTCGAAGAACACCGCAGTGCGCCGTTCCTCGGCCAGCGATGCCAGCCAATCGCGGCGCGCCGCCTGCTTGCGTGGCGCGAATCCCTCGAAGCAGAACTTGTCTGACGGCAGCCCCGAGACCGCCAGCGCGGTGGTCACCGCCGATGGACCGGGCAGACACCGCACCGGCAAACCGGCGTCCAGGCAGGCCAGCACCAGCCGGTGGCCCGGGTCGCTGATCAGCGGCATCCCGGCGTCGCTGACCACCAGCACCGTTGCCCCTGTGCTGATCTCGTCGATCAGCTCGGGCACCCGGGAGGCCTCGACGTGATCGAAGAAGCTGACGATCTTCCCGCCGATCCGGACATCGAGCGCTTTGGCCAGTGTCCGCACCCGGCGGGTGTCCTCGGCGGCGACGATGTCAGCCGACGACAAGGCGGTGATAAGGCGCGGTGACGCATCGGACGGCTGCCCCAATGGCGTCGCGCCCAGCAACAGTCGGCCACCAGTCATGCGCCACAGCTTACGATTGTCTGTGATGACCGCCCTGTCCGATGAACTCGTCGTCGCCACCGAGCGGACCGTCCCTGTTATCAGCCCCGGGCCGATGATGCCGGTGCCCGATTTCGGACCCGTCGACCGGTTAGAGGGCTGGGTGGTGACCGCGGTGATTGCTGCTTTGGCGGCGGTGACCCGAACGGTGAACCTGGGTTCGCCGACCGATGCCGGCACGCCGATTTTCGACGAGAAGCATTACGCGCCGCAGGCCTGGCAGATGCTGCGCAACCACGGCGTGGAGGACAACCCCGGGTACGGTCTGGTCGTTCATCCGCCGGTGGGCAAGGAACTGATCGCGATCGGCGAGGCGATCTTCGGCTACAACGGGCTGGGTTGGCGGTTCACCGGCGCAGTACTCGGCATTTTGCTGGTGGCGCTGGTCGTGCGGATCGTGCGACGGATCAGCCGGTCGACGTTGGTCGGCGCAATCGCCGGACTGCTGCTCATCGGCGACGGGGTCAGCTTTGTGGCGGCGCGCACGGCTCTCCTCGACGGCTTCCTGGAATTCTTTGTGGTCGCCGCGTTCGGTGCGCTCATCGTCGACCGGGATCAGGTGCGCGAGCGCATGCACGTCGCGCTGACCGAAGGCCGCAGCGCCCATACGGTGTGGGGCCCGCGCCTGGGCGTGCGCTGGTGGCGGTTCGGCGCTGGGGTGCTGCTCGGTTTGTCTTGTGCGACAAAGTGGTCCGGCCTGTACTTCGTGGTGTTCTTCGGGTTGATGTCGTTGGCGTTCGACGTTGCGGCACGCCGCCAATACCGGGTGCCGCGACCGTGGCTGGGCGTCGTCCGCCGCGACCTGGGCCCGACCATGTACACGCTGCTGCTCATCCCTTTCGCGGTGTACCTGGCCAGCTACGCGCCCTGGTTCGCCTCCGAGACCGCGATCGATCGACACGAGGTAGGCCAATCGATCGGACCGCAAACGGATTTCCCGCTGCCGGACGCGATCCGCTCGCTGTGGCACTACACCGCCAAGGCCTACCAATTCCATGCCGGCCTGACGAATTCAGCGGGCAACTATCACCCGTGGGAATCCAAACCGTGGGCGTGGCCGATGTCGCTGCGACCGGTGCTCTACGCCATCGACCAGCAGAACGTCCCGGGCTGCGGCGCCCAGTCGTGCGTCAAGGCGGTGATGCTGGTCGGCACTCCCGCGATGTGGTGGCTGTCGGTGCCCGTCCTCGGCTACGCCTGCTGGCGGATGATCGTGCGCCGCGACTGGCGCTACGCCGTGGTGCTGGTCGGCTACTGCGCAGGCTGGCTGCCATGGTTCGCCGACATCGACCGGCAGATGTACTTCTTCTATGCCGCCACCATGGCGCCGTTTTTGGTGATGGCGATCGCGCTGATCTGTGGCGACATCCTGTACAAACCCGGTCAAGGCGCGGAACGCCGCACCCTCGGACTGATCGCCGTATCCTGTTACGTCGCACTGGTGCTGACGAACTTCGCCTGGCTGTTTCCAGTACTGACCGGTCAGCCGATTTCGCAGACCACCTGGAACATGGAGATCTGGCTGCCCAGCTGGCGGTGACGGCTCGCATTGTTTACAGCGGGTCGCGGGCGGCGGGACAGGACATGCACCGCGGGCCACCCCGACCAGTCCCCAATTCGGAGGCGGCGATCGTCAGCACCTCGATCCCGGCGTCCCTCAGACGAGCGTTGGTCCGCGCATTGCGCTCGTAGGCGACGACGACCCCGGGCGATAACGCCAGCGTGTTGTTGCCGTCATCCCACTGTTCACGTTCGGCGACAACGGGATCCAGCCCGGTGTCGATGACGCGCAACTTGTCGATACCCATCGCGGTGGCCGCGGCCTCCACGAACGGAGTCTCGTCCGAGATCTTCACGCCATCGGGCGTGCGCGCGATCGTGAAAGCGGATAATGTCTCGACGACATTGGCATACATCACCACCGCGTCCGTGTCGACCACCGTGCACACGGTGTCCAAGTGCATCTGCGCGCGTTCCTGAGCCAGCGGCACGACCAGCACCGTGTTAGCCAGATCGTCGTCGAACAGGCTGCGCGCCAGAGCTTCCGCACCCGCCGGGGTGGTCCGTTCACCCACCCCGACCGCGACGACGCCCGGTGCCAGCAGCAACACGTCACCGCCTTCGACGGGCGCGGTGCGGGATTCGTAGGCGCGGCGCACACCGGTGAACCGTGGATGGTGGGCATAGATCAGATCGGTCAACGACGCCTCGCGCACCCGCGCCGGCAGGGCCAGCGACGGGATGACGATACGGGGACCGATCCAGATCGACGAGTCGCGGGTGAAGACCAGGTTCGGCAATGGCTCGATGACGTAGTCGGTGCCGTCATGCATGCGGCGCACCAACGAGTCGTCCGCGCCCGCGTCCCACGGCAGCTCGGCGAACGTCATGCCGGCCATCAGCACATCGGCCAACCTGGCCGGGTCAAGGCCACGCAAGAAGGCCGAGAGCTCTTGCGCCAGCGGTGATCCGAGTCGTGGAGCATCAACGGCGGCAGCAATGCCCTGCATCCTGGCGGCACCGCTCTGCAGAGCTTCCGTCAGCAGGCCGGAGAGCAGCAGCACCTCAACGCCGCGGGACCTGAGCAGCTCGGCGAACGCATCGTGCTCCTCCTGCGCCCTTGCAACCCAGGGCAATCCGTCGAACAGCAGATCATCGTTGTTACGCGGCGTGAGTCGACGCAGTTCGGCGCCCGGTCGGTGCAGGATCGCCACTCGCAGTGCACCGACTTCCGAGTTGGACCCCAGCTCGCTGCTACTCACACTTAGCACGGTAACCCGAACCGTCACCTCAAGTATGGTTCAGGTTATGGATGCCGAGGAACTACTACCGGGAGAACTGGCCGCTCGGGCCGGCGTTGCGGTCTCGGCTTTGCACTTCTACGAGCGGCAGGGGCTGATCACCAGCAGGCGCACATCGGGCAATCAGCGCCGCTACAGTCGCGACACCCTCCGGCGAGTCGCCTTCATCCGGATGTCGCACCGGCTGGGCATCCCGCTCGCGCGTGTCCGCGCGGCACTGGCCACGCTGCCCGCCGATCGGGTTGCGACCAGCCGGGACTGGGCGCGGCTGTCGGCGGGCTGGCGGGCAGACCTCGACGATCGGATCCTGCATCTTCAGCGGCTGCGCGATAACCTGGCCGACTGCATCGGTTGCGGTTGTCTGAGCCTGCGCAGTTGCGCGTTGACCAATCCGGGCGACGTGCTCGCCAAGCAGGGGCCCGGTCCGGTCCGACTGTAGTTCGACCGCTCGCAACGGCGCCGCGCGAATTCGAACGGGTGTGCGATAGAATTGGTGTCGTGGCGATTGCGGTACAGGAGTCGTTGTTCGACTGCAACGAACGGAGGCCGCTGGGCAAGGGGGCCTGGATCGATATCCGCTCCGGATGGCTGACCGGCGCCGACGACTTGTTGGGCGAACTCCTGACAACTGTGCCGTGGCGCGCGGAGCGGCGTCAGATGTACGACCGCGTCCTCGACGTGCCGCGCCTGGTGAGCTTTCATGACCTCACGGTCGAGGATCCACCGCATCCACGGCTGAGCCGGTTACGCCGTCGGCTCAACGACATCTACGGCGGCGAATTGGGTGAGCCGTTCACGACCGTAGGCCTGTGCTGCTATCGCGACGGGTCGGACAGCGTCGCCTGGCACGGCGACACGATCGGCCGCAGCAGCACCCAGGACACCATGGTGGCGATCGTCAGCCTCGGCGCCACCCGCACCTTCGCGTTACGACCGCGCGGCGGCGGCCCGTCGTTGCGGCTGCCACAGGCGCACGGCGATCTGCTGGTGATGGGCGGTTCCTGTCAGCGGACGTGGGAACACTCGGTTCCCAAAACCTCGGCGTGCAACAGCCCCCGGGTCAGCATCCAGTTCCGGCCCAGAGACGTGCGCTAGAAATCAGCTTCTGATCGCCGCGACGGATTTGACCAGCAAGTCGCGCGCCCGATTGGTGTCGATGGGCGTGGCCGACTTGCCAGGTTGCGGCACGGGGTTGGCGGTGATGATCACCTGATAGTCGCCGAAGTGCGCGGTGTAGTTGTAAAGCTCGCCGCTGCGCGGCTTTCCGTTCACCGTCGTTTGCAGGACACGGTGCACGCCCAGGGTGCGTGTCCCCTGGATCTGCGGCGCTTTGACGACCTCGATGAGACCGCGCACCCGGCCGCCCTCGAATCCCACCTTCTGGCATTTGCGCCCTGGGTCGTTGACCGGCACCGCCTCGGACGTCTGCACGGCCATGGCAATGAAGCGATTGCCATCACCCTCGGCGGCCACCGCGGCCATGTTTCCCTGCAGGCCCGGCGGCATGTCCTCGCCAACCACGAATGACGAGCAATCCGGCGGGTCGAACTTCAGCCCCGGCGGAAGCTTGTGCGTCGACAACACCTTGGGGTCGATTGCGGTCTTCGGGACGTCCTTGACCTTGAACTCCGGCCCGAAATCCGACTTGACCTGCGAAATCTTGGTGATATCGGCGGACGGGGCGGTCTCCGACGATCCGTGCGATGAGCAGCCCGCCAGCAAGCAGGCACTTCCAATCGCGACCGCTATTCTCATCACCCGCGTCAATCTAGTGCAAGGCCCTCAGGCGCGTAACGCCGACACGGTTTTCACCAACAGATCGGCCGCGAACTGCGGCGTAAGCGGCGAATGCGATGAGCCGGGGTCACTGATCAGCGCGGTGAACGCATAGTAGTCGCCCAGATAAGCGGTGAAGGTGCTTGCCCGAGAGTCGATTTCATTGCCTCCTTCGACCGACGTGGTGATATCGGTGGCCATACCGAGGGTTTCGGCGCCCTCGATGCGGGGTGGGTCGACGAGATGAACCCGGGCCGTGGCACGCCCGCTGCTCATAGTCCACCCGTGGCACTGGGTAACCAGGGAGTGGTCGAGCGCCACCGGGCCCGTCGGCGCGGTCACGACCACCGCGTAGACGATGCCGCCCGCACCGGAACCCGAAATACCTTGGGCGGATTGCCCGTGACTATCGGCCGGGTCGGCCAGCGCCGCGCAGCGCGCCGGGGTTGCTACGCCATCCCCGCCAAGACCCCAGATCGTCGGCGGCGCGGCCACGCCCGAAACCTCGGTTACCTCATAGCCGGGCGGCAATTCGCGTCCCACCCGCCTGATGTTGGCGGGGTTGACCTGGCGAGCCTGCGTGCTGCCGGAAGTCGTCGGTGCGGGTTGGCGTGCGTGAGCGCATGAGGCGAGCAGCAGGACAACAACCGCAGTGACGCGGAGTCGCATGCTAGCTGACAGCCCGAATAACTTGGCGCGCAGTACGTTTGATGTTGTTCGTCATGTCGCGGCTTAACGGAAGGTCGCGCTGGTCGGGCACCGCGATGACGGTGGTGACCACCCCGACGTCGTCGCGCTCCCAGAAAGCGCCGTAGTGGTCCATGATCGTCCGCATCGCCACGTTGTCGGCGAGCATCCGGGCGGTGAACTTTTCCACGCCGTCGACCCGGGCGGCGACGGAGAGCGCGGTGATCAGGAAGGAGCCGATACCGCGGCCCTGGTAGGCGTCGGCGACGGTGAACGCGACCTCGGCGACGGTAGGGTCGTGGTCGTCTCGGACGAAGCGGCCGTCGGCAACCGGGTTGCCATCCGCATCGGTCATCACCCACACGAAGTGGTCGACGTAGTCGACCTCGGCCAGGTAGTCCATCAGCGCTGGGCTGGGAACCCGCGGCGACATGAAGCGGCGATACAGCGTGTCGCTGGAGAACCAGACACGACCCTGCATGGTCCGCTCGCTGTCGCCGGGCAACACCGGACGAAGCAGCAGTTCTGTTCCGTCGCGCACCCGAACCGGGATCGGCGTGAGGAAGGCGGCGAGCCGCTGGCGGACTGTGCGCACCAATCGGCTCATGATCCCGGGGATGTGCACCATCCGCGCGAACGCGTCGTTGTCGCCGATCCACCCGTTCAACGGTTCGGTCGTGGTCACGGTCGCGGTCCGCGCGATCCCACGCAGCAGAGCGATCTCACCGACGATCGTGCCGGCGGACACCTGCTCGACGGTCACGACGTCATCGTCTCCGACGTGGCGGATCTCGGCGGTACCCGACGAGATCAGCAGGAAGGAAACCGCCTGCTCACCTTGCTGCATGAGCACCTGGCTCGCGGCGGCATGCAGCGGCTGCAGGCTGGCTGCCAGCGGCATCAAGTCCTCGGGCGGACAGCCCGTGAAGATGTCCAATCCCGCGAGTTCGTCGGCGCGCAGCGCGGTCAGTTCGGTCACTACGGCGTCCCGGATGGGCCGGGCATGCCGGAGACTCGCGGTGACCGCTGCGCCATGTATCCGCCCCTGTTGTCGTTTCATACCCGCCGGGTCAGCGACCCCGTCGTCGCGGTCCGATGCTGCCAAGGTTATGGGCTGGGTTCGGGTTGCAGCAAGGATTTGCCCGACGATGCAGCGACCAAGCACTGGGAAGTCCAGCCCGGATGTGTGTCCGTTCGACTGGCTCGGCGATTTTGATTGACACTACGAATATAGAGTAGTCTGGTGTCGACCTGAAACCCCGCACGCCGCAAAGATGAGCTTTGACACCAAAACCGCCTGCCACCGGCCGCTACACTGCCGGCATACAGAAGAGACGCAAGCCAAATCCGGACCGGCGCCGCCGGGAACTGTGCGATGCGGCGATCCAACTGTTGGCTGACGACGGCGCCAAGGGCCTGAGCCATCTGAAAGTCGACGCGCGCGCCGGCGTTCCCGACGGCACCACCTCGTTCTATTTCCGCACCCGCTCAGCGCTGTTGCGCGCGGTTGCCGAGCGGATGGCCGAGCTGGACCTGGCCGCCTTGCAGTCGGTCGCCGACCGGGCCGGCCTCGACGACGGGGCGTCGGCCTCCACCTTGGCAACGCTGGTCATCCAGTCCGGGGAAGAGCCACAGCTGAGCCGAACCAAGGCGCGCTATGAGCTGACCATGCAGGCGACCCGCGACCCGGCGATTGCCGCAACCCTGCAGCGCGCCACGGACGCATTCACACAGCTGCACCACGACATCCTGGTGCAGTTGCTGCCGCACGGCCCCGACCTGGATCCCGCTGTCGTCGACGACCTAAGCAACGTCACGCTGACGTTCATCAACGGCCTTTTGCTGCGATTCGCCCACGGCGACCGCATCATCGACAGCCCGGAACGGCTCGACGGCGTTCTGTCGGCCATCGTCGCGGGCATCTTGGGCAGCGAGCAGCAGGGAGGGCTTACCAACGACGGCGCCTCGGTGCGGCCCCGCCGCGGGCGGTCATCGCCCGCCCGCTAGGGCAACCGGGTCTTGCCCAACCTGGGCCCATGTGGTTCTCTACGACAATAGAGTTTGCCGGCCACGCTTGAGTCGGCGAGCGCGGATGGATTAAGCAGAAAGTACAAATCGCCCGAACCGCCTCAGACGCTGTCACACTGGCGGCATCGATCCCGGCTGGCGGCGCATCGGAGATCTTGGAAGTTGTGGCGAAAGGCGAGATTTCGTGACGATCAGCACCGGCTTGGACGTCCAGGACGTCTATTACGACCCCTACGACGTCGTCCTCAACGCCGACCCGTATCCGATGTTTCGCCGACTTCGCGAAAAGGCGCCGCTGTACTACAACGCACAGCATGATTTCTACGCGTTCAGCCGGTTCGCCGATGTCGACAAGGCCCTGGTCGACCACGGGGCGTTCAGTTCAGCGCGGGGCATCATCCTGGAGTTGATCAAGGCCAATCTCGACATCCCACCCGGCATGCTCATCATGGAGGATCCGCCGATCCACGACGTGCATCGCAAGCTGCTGGCCCGCATGTTCACCCCGCGCAAAATCGCTGCGCTCGAGCCCAGGATTCGCGAATTCTGCGGCCAGTCGCTGGACCCGCTCGTCGGATCGGGACATATCGACTTCGTCGCCGACCTGGGAGCCCAGATGCCGATGAAGGTCATCAGCATGCTGCTCGGCATTCCGGAAGACGATCAGGAATTCATCCGCGACCGCACCAACGCGCAACTGCGCACCGAAGCCGGAAAACCCATGAACGCCGAAGAGGGCTTGGCCACCGGCGAAATCTTCGCCGCCTACATCGATTGGCGCGCCGAGCATCCGTCCGACGACATCATGACCGAACTGCTCAACGTCGAGTTCGTCGACGAGACCGGCATCACCCGTCGACTGACCCGCGACGAGTTACTGATTTACGTCAACGTCGTCGCCGGCGCAGGCAACGAGACCACCACGCGGCTGATCGGTTGGGCCGGAAAGGTTCTCGCCGAACATCCCGATCAGCGTCGCGAAATGGCCCGCGACCCGGCGCTGATACCGCAGGCCATCGAAGAACTGCTGCGCTACGAGCCACCGGCACCGCACACGGCCCGGTATGTGACACGCGACGTCACCTGCTACGAGCAGACGGTGCCCGCAGGCAGCGTGATGATGATGCTGATCGGGGCCGCCTGCCGCGACGACCGTCAATTCGGCCCCGACAGTGAGGAATTCAACATCCACCGGCCCGCACACCAGCACCTCGCCTTCAGCGTCGGCACGCACTTCTGCCTGGGCTCAGCGCTGGCGCGCCTGGAAGGCCGAATCGCCCTCGAAGAGATCCTCAAGCGCTTTCCGGAGTGGGAAATCGACCTGGCGAATGCCAGCCTCAGCCCGACATCGACAGTGCGAGGGTGGGAGTCGATGCCCGCCTGGACACCGTGAGGCGACGATGACTGGTCGCGTCGAGAGTCACTGGCGTTTCGCTGCCCGTTGATGCGGGTGCTTTGCTCAAGTAGACACAAGGAAGTGGAGAGTCACATGCCCGAGTACGACTACGAAGAACTCAAGAAGGAAGCCGAGCAGTACATCAGGTTCGAGAAGGACAAGAAGAACAGAATCGCCTATATCACCTTCGATCGTCCTGAGGCGCAGAACGCCACCACCCTGGGTATGCGGCAGAACTACGCCGACCTGATCCACAAGTGCAACGTGGACGACGACGTCAAGGTCGTAGTGATCCGTGGCGAGGGCCAAGACTTCGGCAGCGGCGGCGACTTGCCCGAGCAGCGCCCGATGCTGGAGAACCCGGGCCTACCGCTGCTACATGAACTGGCCATCAACGACGACGACGTCAAGTACCCGCCGGGCGGCTCATACCGTTATCTATCCACCGTCACCGACTTCTACGCCAAGGCGCGCGCCGGAAACCGCCCGCTTCAGGAGCTTCGCAAGATCAGCATCATCGAGGCCAAGGGCTACTGCTATGGCTGGCACTTCTACCAGGCCGGCGACGCCGATCTGGTGATCTCTTCTGACGATGCGCTATTCGGGCATCCAGCCTTCCGTTACGTAGGCTGGGGACCACGCCTGTGGTGGTGGGCCGAGACGATGGGCTTGCGGAAGTTCTCTGAAATGCTGTTCACGGGCCGACCGTTCAGTGCCAAGGAGATGTACGACTGCGGCTTTGTCAACAGCGTGGTGCCCCGCGACAAGCTGGAGGACGAAACGCTGAAATACGCGCTGGCATGCTCGAAGTCGCGCCCGACCGACACCGTCGCGGTGCAGAAGACCTTCCTGGAGCTCTACAAGCAGCACAAGGGCGAATACTTCGGCAGTCTGCTCACCGGGATGGTCGAGGGCATGTTGCCGCTGATCCAAAACGACGCGCAAGAGGTCGACCTCACCGAGGGCACCTTCGAAAAGGGCCTCAACAACGTGGTCAAAGACAACGACCTGAACTTCCCGCCGGAGTGGCGGCTCAGCCGCTCGGGACGCAACAAGCCCTGACGTTTCGAGGTAGTGCATGTCGGCACTGACTGGTATCAGGATCGTCGAACTGGCCGAATCGGTTGCCGGAGAATACTGCGGGAAACTGCTCGCGGACTTCGGCGCCGAGGTGGTCAAAATCGAACGTCCGGATTGCGGCAGCCCGACTCGGTCGATGGCGCCGATCATCGGTGACGACGGCGGGCCCGAATGCAGCGCACTTTTCGCATATCTGAACACCAACAAGCGTTCGGTCGTGCTCGACGTAGCCTCGGCCGGCGGGATCGACACGCTGCACAGGATCATCGGCACGGCCGATGCGATCGTCGACGATCACGCACCCTCGTGGGTTGAAGCGGCTGGCGTGTCAGCGAACGATGTTGCGCGTCGGTACCCCGCCTTGGTGTTCTGCTCGATCACCCCATACGGCGGTGGCGCCCCGCCCGAGTTCCAGAACGCCAAGAGTATCAACGTGTTCAACAGCAGCGGATGGGGTTACCACACGCCCAGCCATGCCGATCCCACCAAACCGCCGCTGAAGGGACCGGGCCGTTTCCTCGCCGACTACGAGGCCGGGCTCGACGCGGCGCTGTGCGTCGTCGCATCGCTGTTCCGGCATCTGCACAGTGGGAAAGGCGAATACATCGACGTGTCGCAGCAGGCGGTGCTGGCGTCGCGCGCCGACTGCGTGCTGGGCAGGTTCATCACCGGGGAGGTCGCGGCCGAAAACACCCGCGAGGACTACGATCAGCAAGGCCCGGCCTCATTTTTTGCGTGCGCAGATGGGTTCGTCTATCTCTACATGACCAGCCGCAATCACTGGATGGGCCTCAAAAAGCTGATGGGCCAACCGGAATGGCTCGACGAATTCGATGACGACTGGCTGGAGTTCTCGGTCACGCCAGAGAAAGTGGTGACACTTCAGAACGGGTTCGCCAAGTGGGTCGCCGGCCTGACCAAAGATGCGGCAGCCGACGAGGCGCAGCGATTGGGAGTCCCCCTGGTGCCCGTCAAAAGCGCTGCCGACCTGAAGAACTCGCCTCAGTACCGTCATCGCGGCTTTTTCCAGCACATCACCCATCCGGTGTTGGGCAGCGCGGCCTATCCGACCGTTCCCTACCTGATGAGCGCATCACCAGCGGGCGTCACGCGCGCGGCGCCCACCCTGGGCCAGCACACCGCCGAGATCGCGGACAGCATCGAGACGCCGCGTTCGGGACCGACGGTGAAGTCGGCACAACTCAAGCCGCCGAAGGTGTCACGGGGCGGCCCACTACAAGGAGTGCGGGTCGTCGAGCTCACCAAAGTGTGGGCCGGCCCGTACGCCGGCAAGCTCCTTGCGTTCCTGGGCGCCGAAGTGATCAAGGTCGAAAGCTCCAGCAATCCCGACGAGATGCGTGCCTACGGCGGGACCGACATCAACCACGCGCCCTACTTTCTGAGCATCAATCCCGAAGTCCTCAGCGTGGAATTGGATCTGAAGTCAGCAGCGGACGTGGACTGCCTTCGTGACCTGATCGCCCACAGCGACATCGTCGTCAACAATCTTCGTCCCGGGGCGATGGAGCGACTGGGGCTCAGCTATCAGCAGCTCAAGTCCATCAAGGGCGACATCATCTCGGTGTCAATCAAGATGTGGGGCAACAACGGACCGTTGGGCTATCAGACCGGTTACGCGCCATGTTTCGCCGCCTTGGCCGGACTCGCTTCTCTGGTGGGCTATCGAGGTGGACCCCCGCTCGGAACCAGCATGCGCTACGGCGACTCCACCGTCGGCGCGGCCGCGGCGCTCGCCGCGGTAACCGCGTTGCTTCATCGAGACCTCAGCGGAGAAGGCCAATTCGTCGACGTGTCGGCGGTGGAACCGCTATCGTCGATGATCGGCGATTGCCTGCTCGAACAGGACCTCACCGGCACGCACGCCTCCCCTGAAGGCAACCGCGATCCAGATATGGCCCCGCACAACTGCTATCCCTGTTCGGGCGGGGACTGGATCAGCGTTGCCGTGGCCGACGACAGGCAGTGGCGCGCACTGTGCGACGTCCTCGGCGCCACCACGCTCGCCGACGACGCGCGCTACGCCGCCATGCCGGAGCGACTCCAGCACACCGATACGCTCGACACGGACCTAGCCCGGTTCACCAAGAGCCGCGACGCCGCGCAGCTGGCGCAGCGGCTCAGGTTGGCTGGTGTGCCGTCGAGCAAAAGCGCGACATCCCTCGACGTGATCAGCGATCAGCTGCTCTGGGAACGCGAGCTTTATCGCTTCGTCAGCGATCATCGCGAAGGGCAACGGCCGATACTGGCAGCGCCGTGGCGAATGTCGGCTGCTCCGACCGAGATTGCGCGCGGCGCTCCCGTCCTCGGCGAGCACAACGACTATGTTCTGCAGGAAATCTTGCGCACCCATGCGAGGGAGGGGACATGACCGAAAGGCTCGCCGGCACAGTTGCGTTGATAACGGGTGCCAGCAGCGGCATCGGCGCCGCTACGGCGAAAGCACTGGCAGCCGAGGGCGCTGCGGTCGCCCTGCTGGCCCGCCGCGTTGATCGACTCGACGAGCTCAAAGCCGATATCGAATCGTCGGGCGGCACCGCGCTGGCGGTTCCCGCCGACGTCACCAACGCCGAACAGGTAGCCGCGGCGGTGCAGCGGGTGGTTGGCGAGCTGGGGCGGCTCGACACCGTGGTGAACAACGCCGGGCTGATGCGGATGGCGTCCGCAGCCGAAGCGCCACTGCAGGATTGGGATGACCTGGTGCGGGTCAACGTGCAAGGTGTCTTATACGTCACGCGGGCCGCGGTCCCCCACCTGATCGACGCGGCCGCGGACTCACCACGCGGCGTCGCCGATCTGGTCACGATCAGTTCCACCGCCGGCTGGGTCGCCCGACCCGGCACCGCCGTCTATTCGCTGACGAAATTCGGCGTGAACGCGTTCAGTGAGGGCATCCGCCAGGAGCTGCTGGGCAAGCGAGTGCGGGTCGGCGTCGTGGGGCCGGGCACCGTTGACACCGAGATCAGCAGCCACCTGTCCCCCGAATCGCGCAAAGCGTTCGATCGTCAGACCGCCGACATGGTCAAGTTGGCGCCCGAAGACATCGCCGACGCGGTGCTCTATATCGTCACCCGCGACCGCAGAGTGGCCGTCAACCACATGTTGGTCCGCGCCGCCGAACAGACCTGGTGATCGACGCACACGATCGCTGGGTCACCGGTGATCACTTTGGAGCCTCTGGGAGACAGAACATTTCGGTGATCTTTTTGATGCGGTGCTCGCGTGAAACTGCTGACTACTGCCACGACGGGCTGGCAGTCAGCACCTCGGGCCCGTTGTCGGTGATCAGGACCGTGTCGCGGTGAAGCACTGCGCCGACGCCTTCCTGCCACACGTAGCCGGTCAGCGCCAACACCATCCCCGGATCCAGATGCTCGCCTTCGGCGGTGGCGGGAAGCTGCCGGGAAATCACCGGCGGATCGAAGCCCAACCCCAGCCCGTGCGCGACGGCCATCGGCGGTAGCGCCTCGCCGGCCAGCTCGTACGCCGCGAGCAGATCACTGGCTGGTGCGCCGGGACGACAGGCAGCAATCAGCCTGTCCCACAGCTCATGCGAGCGCCGATAAAGCTTGTGAGTCGGCCCGTTGTCGGCGTCGCCGGCCGGCCAGGTCCGGCCCACCTCCGCGACATACCCGTCGGCCAGAGCTCCGGCAGAAAACGCGACCAGGTCGCCGGAGGCCACCTGGCCATCGCCGGTTGCGCGCCGCCACGGGTGTTCTCGAGACGTCACCCATGCGGCGTCCTGGGTGGCCGGCGTGCTCACCCCGCCCGCGGCCATCGCCTCCAGCACCGCGCCAGCCAACGTCTGCTCCGAAAGCCCGGGCCGCAACTCCGCGACCGCTGCGGCAATCCCGGCTTCGGCGACCCGCAGCGCGGTGTTCATCGCCGCCACTTCGTCGGGCGACTTGATCCGCCGCGCTGTCCGCATCACCACTTCGCCGTCGACGAGTTGGGCATTCGGAAACGCCATCGGCAGCAACGTGGCGAAAGTCGGTGAAATGGCATCGGTTCCGACCCGCCGGGCCGTCGGTGCGCCATCGATATTCTTCAACACCTCGATGAGCGTCATCGGATTCCAGGCCAGACCGTAGAGCCGGTCGCGGCCGATCTCTTCGGGGATCCCTTCGTCAGCGGTGCTCATGAGGTAGATCTCGCCGGTAGCGCGCACGACCACGCAGACCGGGCCGAACGGCCGCGTCCCGCCGATCCACAATTGCGGCGCACCGCTGACGTAACGAACATTGGCCTGTCGTCCCAGCACCAGGATGTCGATGTCGTGGGCGTCCATCTGCGCCAGCGCCCGTTGGCGGCGACCCATCCGTAATGCCCGGCCGTCGGGCGAAATCTCAGTGGCCATCGGCGCTACTCTCCCCCGCAAGCGGGAGGTGCCCCCACCGCATCGCTTCGTCCCCCTCGCCGCTCCGCGGCTGGGGATGCCCCCACTGCATCGTCGTCAGCGCGGGCCATAGGGCGTATACGGGTAGTCGGTAATCGGCAAGAAGCCGTCCTCGGTGATCACCACGATCTCCTCACTGCGGTAGCCGCCGGTGCCGTCCTCCCACACCACCGGCTCCAGCACCAGCACCATGCCTGGCGGAAACACGAAGTTGTCGTCGTACTCCTCGCCCAAGTCCGTTCCGATCATGGGTGGTTCGGCGGGGTAGGTGCCGATGCCGTGACCGAGGTAGAAGTGCGGCAGCCACGGCTTGCTGCCGCCGTTGGCGGCGATCGCCGCGCGCGCCAGATCACCCGACGTCGCACCGGCTTTGGTCACTTTCAGCACCGCGTCGAGAATATGGCGCCACTGGTCGAACTGCGCCTGCTGGCGCGCTGACGGCTGGTCGCCGACCAGCCAGGTTCGACCGAAATCCGAACAGTACCCGGCGTAGCTGATGCTGACGTCAGTCCACAGCACGTCACCTTCGGCGAGTTCGCGTTCCGCGGTGAGCAGCGGCAGCGCGAGGTCGCCGTGCGTCGTCCACACCCCCTCGGCACGCGACGGCGGCATCACCTGCCAGATCGCCTCGAGCATGTTGGCCGTCGCGCCCAGTTCGAATGCCCTGCGCACCAACTTGGCTGACAGATCGGTTTGCCGTACGCCGGGTACCAGCTGCTTTTGCACGTCGGACATGGCTTGCTCGGTGATGCGAGTGGTCTTTTGCAGGCAGGAAAGCTGGTCCTGCGTCTTGACCAGATTGGCGGCTCCCACGACCACCGCCGCATCCGCGGGCGGCCCGCCGGGGAAAAGTCGATCCGCGGCGCGGCGGATTGCCCCGGTCATCTCATCGACCGCGACGGTCGCGCGCGGCGGTATCAGATCAGCGATCACCCTCGCGAAATGCTCGACGCCCTCGTCTAATTCGAGATACAGCGGACCGTGCAGATGATCGGGCGGCACTTGCGATTCCGACGCGGCCCCCTCGCGGAACGGTAGGAACAGATGGGGGTGCTCATCGGTGGCCAGCACGATCGCCACCGGCCGCTCCACGTGTGACAGACCGGCGTCCAGCACCGGCCAACTCGCACCCGTGGCGTACACCACGTTGTCGTTCATCAGCAGGATCAGCGCGTCGACGCCGTGATCGGCCATCGCCGATCGAAGCCGCGCGCCGGTTTCGCGACGCATTCGCGCCCAGTCAGGCTGCTCGGAGATCACGAACGTTTGCGCACTGGGAGTAGTCGTCATTCACACACCCAGAAATTTCTTGATGTTTTCGCTCACAATGCAGTTCACCATGTGACGGGTAGTTCGTATAGCCCGTAGGCCAGGGCATCGTGTTTGAACGGCAACCGCTGCAGTGGGACCGCCAACCGTAGCGTCGGCATGCGGCGCAGCAGGGTGTGCAACACGATCTGCAACTCCATCCGGGCCAGCTGCTGCCCGACGCATTGGTGCCGGCCGTAGCCGAAGCCGACATGCGGGTTGTCCTCCCGTTGCAGGTCCAGCCGATCCGGGTTGGGGTAGCGACGAGCGTCCCAGTTCGCCGGC
>Ga0210386_10000266_pt1 | contig 47063 bp, 60 predicted proteins | sample IncBWH32OmetaG_FD_160091 | JGI IMG/M metagenome (GOLD analysis project Ga0210386, IMG submission 160091) | Forest soil microbial communities from Barre Woods Harvard Forest LTER site, Petersham, Massachusetts, United States - Inc-BW-H-32-O ...
ACCGGCGGCGACGTAGACTGAAGGCGTGCCCGCAGAACCGGTCGTTTTCGAATTCGGCGAAAAATCACTTCCCGTGCTGGCCAGATTCATTGAGCGGGCAGGCCATCTCGGCATACCGTTGGACACGGCTATAGCCCAGGCTCTTTACCGGTGGACTCAGACCTGGCCCGGCCACGTGCTCTTATCCGTTCAAGCTCCGGAGCCAACTCCCTCCACTCCTCATCCGTCACCCACGTCGTAGCGTCGGAGCCGATCCACAGCACCATGGCCGCAATAACCGCTTCTTCGCGGGGTACGCCACGCGCGTCCGCGACCTCGTAAAAACGAGCCTGTACTCTCGCCAGGTTGTTCTCGTCGGGATGAAAGCTCTGGATGTTCACTACGGGTTCTTCGGCTCCCTGAACGGCCACGCGAAGTAAAGGCCGGCGGCAAGGGCGGTGGCCATCCCCCATTCCACGAGAAGCCGCGACGTGTCGATTCGGCCTGCGCGGTCCCACGTGAATATGAAGTGGTGCCCCATCGTATTCGGGGTGTCGCCTTCGCCAACGTGATCGTAGGCCCACGGCGGCCACATCCCTATTGCCACAACGAGTAGCACCCAAATCCAAGCGGCGCGTTTCTTGTTTGGCGTCACTTCTTCGCCTTTTCCTTCGGTGCCTTCTTCTTCGGTCCCCACCGCGCCTTAGCGGCAGCGCTCGCGTTGGCTTTGCGTTCCTCCGGAGTTAGCGCGGAGAAGCCCTTCGGTACCTGCGCCTTGCCGCCGACCTTCCCCCCAAGCCTGCCCAATGCAACAGCGGCCGGGTTTTTCCGTTTAGCTTCCATCGCACCGAAGTCTACCATAAACCGTTTTGCCGCATTATTGCTATAAACCGCTTTTAAGTATTGACACTGTATACCGCTTTATAGCATAATGACCTTGCAAGGAGCCCAGCCCCCAATGAGCGAAGCCGAATTCCAAAGAGAAGACCGCGAATACGAACGCCAGTGCGATCACCGCGAAGAGCTGGAGCGCGAAGACATCCTGTCGATCGCCGTGACGCCCTGGCTCAAGGCCGTGACGCCACGCAGAGCCCCGCAGCCCGTCGCTGCGCTGCTCGACTCAATCAGAGACGAGTGGGAGGCCGCGTAATGGCAACAGCAATCTCGCCCCGCCTTCCCAAGTTTGTTCCGGCTCTAAACGCCCCGCAGGTTGTAGCCATAGCCGCGATCCCGGGTCGGCTGGTGCCCTCGGAGTTCGGTCCCAGCGAAGTGCTATTCTCACTCGTCGACGGACGCCCCTGGTACGTACCACAGGTCATTGCCGATGAGATCTATGCTGCCGGCATCACGCCGCGGCAGCAGATCGAAGTGACTGCGGTGGGTAAGAAGAAAACGGAAGTCCGGATCGTGCCGGTGCAGACCGCGCTGCCTCGCAGGCCTCCGGAGCGCGACTACACCCGGGAGCTTGAGCAGTCGATCAGGGACGCAAGAGGCCCGGAAAATAATTGGGCGGACACGCTTCCACACGTGGCCGCCCCCACAACCCCAGACTACAGCGGCAATGGTAACGCCACTGCACTGTACCCGCAAGCGGGACCTCTCTCACCCACCGCCCTGCGTTTCATGGGCGCCTACAAAGACGCCGTGGACATCATGGTCCAGACCCAGACCTACGCGAAGAGCCAGGGCATTCTGCTTAACGTCGAGACCGCGGATGTGAGATGCCTCGCGGCCACCATCATGATCGGAAGCCAGCGGTGATCCGCTTCACGGCCATCACCCGCACCACACGGCCCCGACCCAGGCGGAGGGGAACCAGACGGGGACGCATCATCGATCGCCCCTACATCGCCTGGTGCTCCACACAGCCGTGCTGCATCAGCGGTGAGCTTCCCGCTACTACTCACCATGTCCGCGAATTCGGGAGCCCGAAGAACGATCACCGGGTGATCCGTCTCGCGGAACGATTTCACCTGCACGACGCGGGGATGTTGTCGATCGAGCGGCTTTCGAAGGCGGATTTCGAACGCACGCATTTGATCCGCATCGAGACTGAAGTTGAAAAATTGCGGGCTCTCTGGCTCGCTGAAGAAGAGGTGTTTCATGGCAAACGAAGCTCGTCCAGTTGAAGGTGCTGTTCAGATCCAGCTGGTCGCGTTGGATGCGGGAGGGTTTGGGGCTGCGCTCCTGATTCGCAAAGACCTATTTGTCGAGCTGTCTGACGGCCCGTGGCCCGGAGTTATTCTTCTGCCGGCGGATGCGCGGCACCTTGCTGGTCTGCTGAGGATCGCCGCAGAAGACGTTGAAGCACTAGGGCGGCCTCTGGATGGATAAGCGGGTTTTGAATGTCCATCACGTACAGCGTGTGCTTGCCTTCCGTGTAGGCCCGGACGCCTTCGGGGATGCGCGGATCGACTCGTGTGTCCATGCAGGAGTATTCGACTGCAAGGTTACCAGCCGGAGCGGCCTGTGACGTTCACGGACTGGTACATGGTCCTGGTTGGCCTTGTGGGTGTGGGTTTTGTGGTGCGCGGGATCGGCGATGCTGTGAAGGAGTGGTGGACGCGATGAGGTTACTCGGCTCCGTATTTGCGCAGCGTGTCGGACTTCTCCTCGACGGTCCGCGCCAGTTGAAGGCGTTCGCCGATCAAAGCCCGGATTTTGTCGATGTCCAGGAAGCCGGCGGCGTCCCGGTTCAGGTGCGTCATTGCGAGATTGGAGTCCACCACGTCCCAGTTCGGCTCTCTTCCATCGTGAGGGCTCAGGTCGTTACCGATCTGTTTCAGCCGGTCGCCCAGGTTGTGGAGATGATCGCTCAGAAGCTTCAGTTTCCGGCGAGCTTCGGCGCGGGCCTTCGATGCTTCCGCGATCAGGTCGTTCTCTTCTCTCTCGCCCATGGGATCAGTCTACGGGAAGGTGATCGATGAGGTTACCGGGATTTCTCGAACGCATGTCCCCCGTGTGGAGGCAGCGAGTGATCGGGATGCTGATCGGCGTGCTGCTGGGGATTGTGATCGCCTTTGTTGCGATCCGGCTCAGCCGGTGACGGTCAGCCACTCCAGCGAAGCAGTCCCGGAGCGGGATGCGGCCGGCGCAGATACTCCCGGATCTTCTTCTCGGCGAAGGCCCTCGCTTTTGCCAGGTTCTCCGGCGTCGGGGGTAGTCCCGCCATCTCGCATAGTTCCTCGAAAGACGAGGTTTGTATCGCCCCCCTCGCATCGAGGTAAAAGCCGGGCTCCAGCATTATCATTCCGCGTGCCCAGTGGGGAGGCTTCATCACAGCGCCGCCGCCAATGGATATCGGCTCTTCGTGCGCCGCACGTACATGCCGAGGTTCTCAACGCTTTTGTGCCCGGTGATGGTCATGATGTCGAAGACGTCCGCCCCGGCATCGGCGGAGGCGGTAACAAAGCCGGCCCGCAGGCTGTGAGCGCCAAACTTCGAGGCATCAAGGCCGGCCTTTTCCGTCGCCTTCTTCAGTGCGTACCAGACCTCGTACCCGCTCATGCGGCGATGGGTGAGCAGATCGTTCATCGTGACCTTGGAGAACAGCGGGCCGCTCCACTTGCCGCGCTCCACAATCCACGCGGTGACGGCCTTCACCGGGCACAGAGCCGGGCGCTTGGCACCGGGGATCACGAGGACGTGGCCGTGTCCCTCCTGGTCGGTTTTGCCTCGGGCCACTGTTACTTCGATCGAATCTTTCCGAAGTACGACGTCGCAAAGGTCCAAAGCGCAGATGTCCGAACGGCGGAAGGCGCATCCGAACCCGAGGAGAATTGCGGCTCTGTCGCGCAGCGCTCGCAGCGAATCGTCGTCGGCGAGAACGCCGGACACTGCGGCCAGTTCATCGATCGAGATGGCTGCCATGCGTTTCACGCGATGCTTCGTCTTGCGTCTGGCGCTGGACAGAACGTGTTTAACCATCGGCGTCACAGGGGCCGGAAAGCCGGCCGCGCCGTGCTTGCTGGATATGGCTGCGAGACGACGCGACATCGTCGAGACTTTGAACTTCGGAACCAGGTGTGAGAGGTAGAGCGCCACGGTTTCCGGATCGGCCGGGAGAGAGGATTTCCCGGCGTGCTCGCACCACTGTTCGAATGCTTTCCAGTCGCACGCGTAGCCGGAAATCGTGTTCGGTGCGTAGCGGGAAGACTTCAGTTCGTTCAGCCGCTCGCGGGCAGCGACCATCTCAGACCCTCCTAGCCAATCCTCGCATAAAGCAAGCTGTTCGGGGTCTGGAACGCACGTGGAAGGAGGGGGCTTGGGCATGGGGGCGCATTAAGAAGTTCCCCATAATATCCCTTGAAGTGTTACGATGTCCAGCATCAAATGCGTGACCCGGAGCCGGAGAAAAAAACCGGAGGGCCGAATGAAGAGTATGCCGACTCTGCCCGTCAATATACATTATCGGAAGCACAACTTGCCCGCTTCGGGCGGGCTCTCGTGATCATCGGCCAGCTCGCTCCTACACTTGGAGAAGCTGAACTCAGAACCCTGATCGCCCTGACCCGGCTGTTCGGAGTAAATGATCCGCCCAGTGGCCGAATAAGCTCCAGGGCGCTTGCGGAGCACGCTTGCCTATCCCGAGCGAACGTCAAAACCTCGCTCCACTCACTCGCGGAGAAGAACATCATAGCAACCCGGGGAGGCACGGCAACGATGCCGTCCGCGCACGTGCTCACCTTCATGCGAACTATTCAAATGGGTGGGATCACAGTGAGCCCACCCCCCGGAGAAATCCACAGATCGCTGGGATCAGGAAAGTCCCAGGGTGGGATCGAGATGAGCCCACCCCCCCCGATTTCTGTGGAAAAGGTGGGCTCATTCCAGGCCCAGGGTGGGCTCATTCCAGGCCCACCCCTCGCGGCTGGACAAGGGGACGCAGGCGCGCGCGTCGATTCGATCGATTTAAAGCTCGATATCGATCGATTGCGCGCGCAAGGCCGAAAAACACCGGACGAAGACTCCATTCTGCTCCAGACCTTCGGTGCCAAACCTCGGGACTGGAGCGCCGGGGAACTCGAACAGGCAAAGCGGTGGGTGCATGGCTACCAGTGCGACAAGGGCGACAAATACAAGGCCGACCCCCAGAGAAACAGGAACCCTCCGGACGACACGGTGCTTTCGCAAATCCTGATGGCGTGCGGGTCGCTGGGAGGGCTCATTAATTTCGTCCAGCTGATGGACAGCCGGCGCGAAGCACCAGGAAGCAAGTACGCCTGGTACGTGACGACGGCCCTCGAGATCTATCACGGCATCCGGCCGGAAAAGACGAAGCAAGCCAGGGCGCAACTGCGCATTGCCAGCAGGCCTTCCCCGCCTGCCATCACCGGCGAACAGCAACCGCTCATCGAAGAGCAAAAGCCGGATCCCGAGTTCGCCCGCGAACTGGTCGACGAGCTGAACCGCAAACGGAAAGGAGTCAGCCGATGAAGCCGAATCCGACGTTTCGTGCTCGCGACAGGGAGATCGCGCGCGCCTGGGATAACATCGCGGCGCCTGATGTCCCGGCCATCGGGGAATGCTGTTTTTGCCCCCGCCGCTATCTGGCTTTCCAGAGCGGCGTGAATGCGCGCGGGAGGCCTGTGTTTATGTGCGCCGAGTGCCGGATGAACTTGATCGAAATGGAACGCAGACCTTCGGCAAGGGCGGCTGGACAGCCGGCCGCCGCAGGCAAAGCCAGGGTATTTTCCGTTGCGAAGGGAGCTTCCTGATGGCGTGGCCAACAGACTGGGACCGCGGCAACGTACTCGGCGCGATCGAAGAAGCAAGCGGCGTAGCTTTGAGCGCGGAGGATTCCCTGCCCGACACGCTGATCGCAAAAGCCCAGGAGCTGGGACTGAAACCGGTGGACCTGAAACTCTGGATCTACGATTCGCCGGACCACGACTGGAGTCCGAACACACTCGAAGGCTGGGCGCGGCGCATGCACATGACAGCACCGCTGGGCATCTGCATCCACTGCGAAAAACGTCTGTACACCGCAGCCGAAATCAGTTCCCACCAGTGCGACGAGAACGGTCAGCGGCCGACACTGCCGCCAGGAGGAATCACCGTATGAGCCCGGCACCAATTCCGATCGACCGCGTGGAAGTGCATCTCACCGACCAGCAGCGGCGCCGTCTCAGTTACCTGCGAAGAGCCGAGCGGTACGCCGAAGCCGAGATGGAGGAAATGGAATACAACCGCGAGGCGCTGCGGCAGAAGGCATTGGGCAGACTGGCGCTGAAACGCGTTCAGCTGGTGGTGGGCTTATGACGCCGGAGCTGGAGCACATTCACTTGCCCAGTGTTCACGTCCGGGCCAAAGACGGCACGGGTTTCGATTACGAAGAGGATCTGTACGTCGGAACCAGAACCGAAGATCAACCCGTCTGGCGTGTGATCCGATTCGCAATCCTCGCAGCGGGGGAGCCAATATCGATCAGCGAAACATTCGACGAACTGTGCGAGGAAGAACTGGCGGAGATGGAGGAGCTGCTGCCAGTTCTCATGGACGAAGGAAACCCGGCGGCGGAAGCGCTGATGCGGGAATCGGCGCGAAACGAATTCGAGCGGCAGCTTCGAATTGGCGCTGGCGAAGAGCGGGCCTGCGCCAACTGCGGATGTTCCGAAACGCGCGCCTGTTCGGGCGGCTGCGGCTGGGCGACCGAGACGCTTTGTTCTAACTGCGCCGATTCCGTCGTTGAAGACGCCCCGCTGGTGGAGCTGGCCCAAATGCGGTCGGACGGCCTGATCGACTTTACCCCTCCCGGTCTTCCGGAAAGTCCTGAACCGCTCGTCTCGCTGGTCAGCGACGCGGAGGCGACCCGCTTCCTGCGGGCGCGGAAGGCGGGCGCGTGATGGTTCACATCGTCCAGTGCCTCTGTCCCCAGCGCCACTGCATCACGGCTGCCGCCTACGACGACGCGGACGGCAAACCGCCAGGCACGGCCCTTGAGGCCCTCCAGGCGCTCAATGCGATGGCAATACGGGACGGTGTGATCAATCCCTGGTGCGGCATCTGCGGGAGCCGTGCCTGGCACTACGAGGACGGGCTTACCAGTTTCGTCACGCTGGACGAGGCGCGGCCGGCGCTGGCGCGCGCGATGGCCGACCAGTTAGCCACACGGCAATTCTTGAGGAGCGGGAGAAATTGATGAGAGACGCTTCCCTTCCCGTTCCTCCTCCGCTTGAAACGCCGCTCAACTGGCGCCGCGACCGCGACGGGGAATCGGAAGCGCGCGCGCGGCGGCTTTCGGCTGCCAGGATTCTGCCGATCGTTGAGCAATATAACGGCAGGCCGGAGATCGAGCTGCTGCTCGCGCTGGGCGAGGCCTGCCCGTTTACGCGCTGGTGGGAATGCGAGATCTGGCTTGGCGAGATCGATCGCATCAGGAGAGCCAGATCATGATCATCTGCGAACTGCATCCCTACGCCTTGGATCCGAGCCCGCGGATGACCTGCACGGTGATGTTGATGCCTGGAGAGCCTGGATATCTGGCCGCCCACGCGGATGCTGAGGCGCGAATTGCACGGGGAGAAAGGCAGTGGTACTGCGAGCTCTGCGGGGGGCTCTGGCGCTGGACTGGAGAATGCGATCACATCGGGCTCTGGTTCTGGGGTATGGACTCTCTGGCCCAAGGCGCGCGGCCGCGCGACGCCGGAGGCAAACCCTGATGAAATTCTTGTGCAGATTGCATCCCTCCGGGTGTGCATGCAGTTGTTGGGATGAGAGAATCCGGAGCCGGTCAGACAAGCACCGGCAGATGGCGATGGGAACTGCACTTCTCCTGCTCGGCGGATGTAACTCGATGCCTGAGCGCCGCTACACGTGCGCCGAAATGCTGGGCGTCCCTCCGCGCCAGGGTTACATCGCGATTCTTCCGCCCGGCTATTCGACCATAAGCAGCATGCAGATCGATCCCCGCAGCGGCAGCGTTGTCGAAGTGCCCGATTTCCGCATGTGGGACGAACGGGATCACCTGGTCTGCGACGAGCGGGGAAAGGACGTCGAGCGGTGAACTGGACCGTGGCAGCGCTCCACATGCGTGCCTCCTACATAACCGAGCACGCGGATTCCCTCTACGTACGGGTGAAGACCGGCGAACGCATGGAGACCTACCCGCTGTCGGAGCTGCGCGGCGTGGTGGCGATCCGCGAGGCCTTCCGGCTGCTGCTGCGCGACGAAGAGCCGGCGAGATTCAAACCGCCGGAGGAAACCTGATGCCGATCCGCCGCGAGCTTCGAAAATACTACGGCCCGGCCTGGAGACGCTTCCGCAGCGTGATGATCGAGCGTCACGGCTCGCGCTGCTCGAAGTGTGGCCGCAAGGTTACCAGATATCTGAACCTGTGCCACACCAGCCACGATCCGAGAACCTCGCCAGTCGCCCTGATGTGTCCCGGGGATCACAACCGTCACGATGCCGGCCACCGATTGGCTGTAGAGCGCAGGAACCGCGCTAAACGCTACGGTCAGCTGTGGCTGTGGCCGGAGATCGAGCATGCTCCGTTCGCGGCGTGGATGCTGCCGAAGAGCGCGCGGGTCACGGATGCGGGGAAGCAGGGAGGGTTGTTCTGAGCCTAAACGACGTACACAGGTACACCAGCAACGGCGAAGAGGCCAAGTACCACATACATTCCCTCGTGCGTATCGACGCTGCCCAGAATGATGGCTACCGCTATCAGTGTCGTGTGTGTGGTTCACGACTGAAGGTGAAAAGCGGAGTAATGATCGACGAGCTGAAGGCTCTGATTGTAGCTAAAAGCTGTTCGGCTGAAAGCCGGAGGTTTCAACCTGAGGATGGGAAATGAAAGTCTTCATGGCTCTCCTCCAGACCGCGACGGCCACGGTCCAGTGGATGCTGGTGCAGGACTCGCTGCGCTTTCAGGGCGAGTTGAATCGGAAGTACGGACCGGAGGTCATGTCGCTCGCCCGTGACCGCCGCATCAGAACAGGGCCTCGCGCCGGTCTGATTCCGTTCGCGTGTTTCATGACGTTGGTGGCTGCTTACTGCTGGTGGCGTGCGTGGAAGGAAGTGAAGCGGCTGAATGCAACCGAATAAACGCAGCGGACACCCGCGCAGCTGCATGTATTGCGAAGCGCAATTTCGATTGCATTGTGCTGCGCGGGTGCCTTAGAATTGCCCTTCATGCCCTCCGCCGCAGCCAAACAAGCCCTGTCCCCCACGATGTCCAAAGCCGATGTCTGCGCGTACGTAGGCAAGTCGAAGCGCACGATCGACAACTACATCGCGACCGGGCGGCTGGCAGTCGCCTACTTCCAGGGACCGAACGGGAAGACGGGAATTTTCCAGCGCGCTGACGTTGAAGCGCTGAAGGTGGATCTGGAGACGCCGACGTACCGACCGCCGGTGGTGCGCGAGTCCAACTATGAAAGGTCGGCAGCAACCGCGGTCGGGCCCCACGTTCCCGAGGCGTCCCGTCTCCAGCACTTTCTCGCCGAGGTCCTGCGCGCCTATCCTGTGGACCGCATCAGGCCGTGGCTCACTCTGGCCGAGGCTGCTGACTACTCCGGCCTTCCCGCCGGCTGGCTGCTCGCCCAGGCGCGAGAGGGAAAGTGCGGAAGCATCGCCGATCCGCCCCGCCCCGGGGTCATTCGCGCTATCAACGTGGGTACCGGCAGCAAAGAATTCTGGCGCTTCCATCGAGCCAGTCTCACCAAATAATGGGGAATTATATACATGATTCCCCCGCTCTAGGAGTGAAAATAAAGACAATGCAGGATACACCTGAATTCCAGCCTCCAACGACTTACACAAAACACAAGCCGGAAGAGATAGCTGCGGACGCGGCGCACAACGCCGCACTTCACTCCATGAAAATGCCACCGTGTCCATGGTGCGCATCAGAGGAGAAACGCACTGGGCGAAGGGCTTGTTCTAAGCATCCTAATGGGGATTTCGCGCCTCCTCCTGCGAGGACCAGTCCGTTTTCTTGGGCATCGGTGGCCGGAGCAGATCCCGAACCGGTTGAGGTCACGGAATTTGAAGGACGGCCATGCGTTTACACATTAGGATGCGCTGATCCGTTTTTCCTGGACGACCCTTCGGTGTTGCTCTATGCAGACGAGATGGAGCGTCCGAAGAACCTGAAAACCCAGGCCGAGATGAACGAGTTGGAGGCGCAATGGCGTCGGCGGGCTGGTGAAAGACATAGTTGGAGAGGACCAAGATGACCGGGGTAATTATGTATATAATTCCCAAATAATGACCTCAACTCGCGAACTGAACTGCAACGCCTGCGGAACGAAGTAGAGGACATTGTCAGCGTGAAGGATATCCACGGCTGGCTGCGACGCGCCGTGCCCTGCGGGATCGATCCGCTCTAAGCCGGATCCGCCAGCTTCGTAGCCACGTACTTCCGGTGGCCGATCTGCTCCTTCGTCACCAGCGCGTCGACCTCAGGCTGCGTAAGAAACCGCGCGAGCGCCTTCAGCGTGACGGACACCGCCGCGAGAAAGTTCACGGCGCCGAGCTTCCTGCGGGCTTTTGCGATGTCGACCACCGACTCGAAGCTCCGCGCGCCGATGTCGAGCGAATAGCGATCGCCGGAACGCACGAAGGTCTCGGTGGCCGGTGAGTTCACGACGAGCGCCTTCAACTCGTTGCCGAGCTTCACGTACAGGGCTTCGGTCGGTTTGAACGCATCATGGAGGGCCTGGACCTCGCCGAAGTTGTCGATCAGGCTGCGGGGAATCTCGATCTCTGCTGGTTTCTCTGCTGGTTTTGGTGCCATGAAGAACGAATTCGACGGGATCAGCGGCCACCGCTGACAAGCCCTTCGCCATCTGCGGTCGCATTCGTGTGTCCGGAGGGGACGGGAACGGGGATGATTTGCGGCGACGCCGAGTCGACGAGAAGCCGTTCGAGCAGCCGCCGCGACACCAGCCCCGGCTGAACGTTGCCGTGCTTGTCCGTGGTGTGGAGCGGATTGGTTATATTATCGGCACCCATCAGCACAGCATGAAGAGCTGCGCGCCCGACGTTGTAGCCGAATGAAACAAACGCCGCCGCTTTGACGAGGGGTTCAGATGCCACCATAGCCAGCAGCGGCGCCTGGTCGGCAGTAAAGTACGCCACCGATTCGTTGTGCGTGCAGGTGTCCCCGGCTTTCACGTTCAGCGTATGGCCGCGCCCGATGGTCCATACACCGCCCGGGTCCTTGAATGCGGTCAGTTTCTCCGGACCTTCGAATGCGCCGATCAGCGCGGAACTGAGTTCGGCAAGAGACGGAGGCATCTCAATGCTTCCAGGCGCTCGCGTTCTTCGCGAACCGAGCTTCTTTGCGGAGAGAGTCCGATTTACTCTGAAGCGCTTCCGCCAGTTTGCCCGCCGGGATCTTCTCGCCCGGCGGAACTCCCAGCCTCCGATGCAGCTTGCCCTTGTTCGCGGGCTTGATTCTGATCGCCATGAAGAGGAGATTCGACGCTCGAGCCCGCGAGGTACGACGCCAGGGACGACAGTAACCGCTCCAGCGCAGCGCCAAGCTCTATAAACTCGTCCAGGGCATCTTCGAGTGGCGCGCTTCTCATGTGCCCGAGCAGCGCACACGCCTGTCCAGCGAGTGCCTCAAGCAGCCGGCTTCCGCGCTGCATCTCGGCGTAAACCGCGTTGCCAATCAGATCCGAAATACGATCCGCCGTCTCGAAAGGCTTAACCGGCATCACCAGTACCCCCGCACCGTTGGACAGCTGCGGCTGTGCGTCTCCCCCGCCATGGCGTCGCAGTGCCAGCAGCGTCCCGGCTTCGGCAGCGATCGGGCAAAGCGCCGGTCCGCGAGCCATATTACCGCCCAAAACGCGAGCGCGAACGCCGGGACGAGGTACCAGTGCCAGTCGCCCACGACAGCTTACGACGCCGGTGGCGGAGGAGGTGGAAGAGTCGCGGGCGTGTTGGCGAGGACTGCGGCGGCGAGTTGCGTGTCGTTGGTGTTGAGCTGGGCCACACTGGCATCGATCGACGCCTGAACCGCAGCCAGCGCCACCGGATCGTTGGCCGCTATTGCCGCTGCGAGTTGAACTGAAAGCGACGTCTGGGACGCTGCCAAGCCCTGAATTAATACGAGAGTGGAGCCCTCGACGGTCGTGTTATTTGCGACCTCCGCGACGAGCGCGGCTACGTTAATCATCATGGTCTCCTGATTTTTGAGGATGGTCTTCTCGTTCGCGAGGATGGCGGATTCGGTCGCGTCGGGCTTCCGGTCGAGGAAAGACACTGAAGTAAGTATGCGCCCGTTTTATGAAAGTGCTGTCACTTCTCGGCAGCATAACGCTCGGCCATCTCCAGCGCCCTCGGCCAGGGTATGAGGAGGGTCCGGCAGTCGGGGTGTGTCTCGATGGCGTCGATTCTAATCCCGGCTGCGGAGTATGTGACTCCGATGCCCTGCTTCGGGTCATCGTAGATTCTCCTGGGTTTGCCTTCGTCGCCGTGCCCGCTGTCCGTCACCGCACCCTCACATTCTGCCCGCGCCTGTCTTCCGGCCGCGGAGGCTGTCCATACTTTCGCACTTCCGGCCGGGCGACGAGCTGCGAAGACACCGGCCGCGGCATCCGCTGCATGACGATCAGCACCAGCGCCAGCGCAATCACCAGATCGTCGTGGCAGCCGCTCTGATGCTCCGCTTTCCCGTTCGCTTTGATGACGAACGTGAGCAGCTCCTGTTGTGTGATCGGATCGTGAACCGCGAGCGCTTCCTGCCTGATTGCCTCATCAAGATAGCCAAGCAGCATGGGCCGCGAAACTCCCGACGTGTCCCAGCCGATGCGATCGCCTCTCACCTGCGGGTCCTGATCCGGTGTCACACTCCGGTGGTATATGAGTGCCGAGGGATAGTCCGCGTTGAGCATGGCTTCGAGCATGCTCACGCCACCGCCGCCCGGGTTACGCTCGCCGCACATCTGCGCCATGTTGTACCACTGGCAGAAGCGGGCCATGTAGCGGCCGGTCTCGCCCGGCATCATCCGGGCTCTGAGCACCGCCACCTGTTCGCCGGTATCGCGATCGCACATCTGCCCCGCGCTGTAATCCGGATCCGCCTGTCCGTCGCCCGGCGAAACATCGAGCCCCTGGGCGCAGTCTGCACCGCAGGCATAGAGCCGCCCTTTCTCCGGTCGCTTCCAAACTCTCAATGCTCCGCGATCGCCGGGCAGGAACACGATACGTTTCTCGATACCGATCGGATCCACCACCAGCTCACCCACCAGCGGATCGCGCTGGATCGGCATCCGCTGAATGTGCGGCACGCTGAAGCGATTGCGTGACGAAGCGGTGAACGCGTCCTCGGGAGTAGCCGGATGTTCGCGACGGAAGCGGACGACGTCGCCCGCGAAATCGTTGGCGATGGTCCACCGTCTCCACGCCAGTTGCTCGAGCGACAGGTTGTACTGCCCGATCAGGACCAGCTCGTCCGGAGTAAGCGAGTTCTGGAAGCGGTCGGCCGACACCACGATGGGCATGCGGTTGCCGGGATGCTCCCACCAGCCCATGAACAGGCCTACCCATTCGGACTCAACGCTCGGATCGATCGCCGCCTGCCACATCCGGTTGAACACGTCGCCAATCGTTTTCGCTGTACCCTCGATCACCGCCGTAGTGTCCGGCAGTTTCGGGACTGCGGACATCACGGCGGCAAGGAGTTCCGCCGGGCGCTCATAGTAGGGGAACTCCGAGAAGTGGACGTTCGTCAGACGGAACGAACGCCCGAAGTCGACCGACCCCGCGGTCTGCACCTGAATGTAAGAGCTCTCGGGATCGCCTGCGTACTCGAACACGATCCGGTTCGGCCGAACGCGCGACGCCGGCAGTTTGATCACGCCGGCGAAGGGCCGGTACATCGCGTGGAAGCGCTTGTAGATGCCGTAAATGTTCTGCGTCGAGACGTCCGAGTTCGCGATGACGGCCGTGTGAACACCTGCCTGAAACGCGGTACCCTGGAAGAACTGCGCCGCAGTCCCGGTCGTAGCGTGGATCCGCCTCGACTTGAGATAGATCAGTCTGACCGGCACGCCCTTCGCACGCTGCCGCCTGATCGCCTCGTTGAGGCGGATCTGGCCGGGCGACAGCTCCATCGGCACCACGGCTTTGCCTTCGGTCTCGACCACGAGCGACGAACGGCAGAACGACGCGTGATCGCGGAACCCGCGGTAGATCAGATCGACGTCCGCGCGGGAGAGAGAGTCGATGTTGCTCACGCCACTTCTCCCCTCACAACCATCCCCACCCTCTCTCGCGCACCCGCCAGCGCAGCCCGCGTCGATGCGAGTGACCGCCCCATCCCCTTCGCAGTCACAGCCAGTGAGTGGCCCGCCAGCTGGCAGCAGAGAGCCTCTCTTTCGATATCCGGCAGCCCCGCGATCGCGTCCGTCAGCAGCCGGTGGATCTCCTCGCGTTCGGCCAGCTCGTCGGGCAGCGGACTCGCGTCCGTATCGAGCGACGGAGGGAGCCAGCCGTCATGAGCCTCAGCAATCGATTGCAGCGATACATTGCGCTCCTCGCGATACACGCGGCGTTTCTGCGAATCGATGACAGCCCCGCGAACACGAAACCATGCGTAGGGTTCGAAGGCGCCCTTCGACGGATCGTAGCAGTTTGCTGCGTTGACCAGGCCCACTGTCCCTGCTTGGGTGAGGTCGCGGAAATCGAGATAAGGAGCGAACATCCACTTCACCTGGTTGGCGATCCGGTCAACCATCGGGAGCAGCTGAAGGATCTGTTTTTCGCGGCTCCAGCGTCTCCATGCGCCCAGCTTTCCGGCCCTCGATAGCTCTAGCCTTCTATGCGCATGATTCGACTGACGCGCCTGGAAGATGTAGGAATCCCAGAGATTGCTCATCAGGGTGATCACTGCGGTTCCGCGCGACGGCGGTGGATCTGGATGAACTCATCCCACAACACCTGGCCGTTGTCGACCGAAGCCGTATCGTCGGCACGGTTGACCACGATGCCGGCGCGGTTGAGCAGCTCGCGTATCGCTATCAGCGAGTGCTGAGGTTCGACGCCCTTATCTTTCCCTTTGGCCAGAGCAATGGAAACGAGCCTTGCAGCTGCGGGGTCTGCCGCCATCAGTATCCGCTGCCTTGCGGCGGCAACCACCTGAGGCGCGGAGCCGCCGTGGACGCGGCATACCCTGCCGCCCGTGATTGCGTGAGCTTTGCAGGGTTTGCCCCTGCCGGTCTTAGCCTTGCATAACGTCTGAAACCCAATTCCGGCGATTCAAGCGTGCCTCCGGCCTTCCATGGGTCCCGGGGTTTCATGGGTACGGGTACAACTCAAGTGTGTTCCATTTCGCACACGCCTGCCGTGGATGGGTATCGACACTTTCAGGCGGCGGTGCGGGCCGGGCGCACGTCAGTGGCCGTTATGGGCCGGATTCATGTCCCACACCGGCGAGTTGATCCACTGCCTGAAATACGCCCGCATGAACGCCACATCCCGGATCGTCATCACGCGATCGAACAGGTAGTTCTCAACTGCGATCCGCAGCTGGCCCCCGACTTCGTCTCTCCAGTACTTCGGGGCCGATGCAGAGCCGGGCGCCGGGATCGGACTTGCCATGCGAGTGATTCTAGCGCGGTTTCCGGCAGTCGAATAGCCGGTAGTGACACCGCAGCCTCCGGGGAATCCGCCGCCGTCCGCGCCGAAGCAGCGCAGGCAAGCACCTCAACAGCCGGCGCCTCCTCAACAGCAACAGCAAGCGCCTCCCGCTCCTCCGGCTCCGCCGGCTCCCCCGCCCCCGCCTGCAGCCGCACCTGCGGAGCAGCACGAATTCCAGTTGAAGTGGCCCGAAGCCGAAGTGCAGCGGCTTGCTTCGAAAGTTCAGACCGACTACCGGGCCGCGCTCTCCGATCACAACCGCCGCATCAACCGCTGGAAAGAGTACTACCGGCGCTGGAGGGGCACGGCCGATATCCCGCTGCAGGGCGAGGAAACAGCTTCGAACGTTCCGGTCCCCTTCATCCGCTGGAACATCTTCACGAAGTGGGCGAAGGAAATGGACTCCTTGTTTGGCGACGACGCCGAGATCGTCGCGATCCCCGTGGGCCCGAGTGACTATCGCAAGGACAAGAAAATCTCGCGGTACATGACGTGGCGCGTGTTCAATTCGATGAAGCTGCTGAACCCGTTCTGCGAGTTCGTGCTGAGGAAGCTGACCTTCGGCAAATCCGTGGCCTACTCGCCCTGGAAGCGGGAAACGTTCGAGGTCGCGGGGAAAGACATCGTCTACTACGACGGCCCGGGCTTCGAGCCGCTGTGGCCCGACGACTTCATCGTGCCGGCAGAGGAGGTGAAAACGCTGCACGAGTTCAGCTTCGTGATCCGCCGCTACAAGACCACGCCCGACGATCTGCTGGACGGCGAGTCCAAAGGCCGGTACCAGAACATCACGAAGAACTGGAAGACGATTCTCAATCTCGCCCAGCACGGCACACAGCGCCAATACGAAGGAGAAGAGATCAAGCTCGAAAAAGACGAGGCCGAAGGCGTGATGTATCAGCGGCCGCTCTCATCCGGCGAGTGGGTCACCGTTCTCGAATGGTACGGCAAGTGGCGTCCGTTGAAGAAAGGCAAGAAGGACGCGGGGGAATGGGACTTCGACCGGCGCGAGATGAAGCAGAAAGAGTTCGTCGTCCGCTACCTGTGGGACCTGAACATCGTGATCGGGATCCAGTCACTCGAGGAACTCTATCCCACGATGAGGAACCGCAGGCCCTTCGTGGAAAGCTCGATGTGCAAGGACGGCACCTACTGGTCCCCGGGCATGGCCGAGATGCTGATCGATCTCGAAGACGAGCTGCGGGTAAATCACAATCTGTCGACTGAAAGCGCCCAGTTCGCAGCCACGCCGATGTTCGGGTACCGCCCGGCTGCAGGCGTAACCGCTGATACGTTCAAAGCCGAGCCCGGTCTCTTCATTCCGCTCGACAATCCCACGAGCGACATCAGAGAGCTGACCATCACAGCCAACCTGGAAGCGGCGACGTGGAAAGAACAGGTCGTCATCGGTTATGGTGAAAAACTCACCGGCCTGAGTGACATGCAGCTCGGCCGGCAGCCCGATCGCCCCAACGCCCCGCGAACGGCGGCACAGACCCACATGCTGCTCGAAGAGGGCAACGTGCGGATCGCGCTCGATACCAAGGTCCTGCAGGAAGACATGGCCGGAGTGCTCGCCCACTTTTGGGAACTCGAGTATATGTTCACCCCGGAGCAGACCTTCTTCCGTGTCACTGAAGAGGATGCCGATGGTTTGTTTCCAACCAACAACGGCGCTTCGGTCATCGAAAGCAAGGACCGCGACGGCCGCTACGACTTCCGGCTGAAGTTCGCGAATTCAGTCTGGTCGAAGGAAATGAAGAAAGAGCAGGCGCTCGCCCGCTATCAGATCGACATGCAGAACCCGCTCATCGTGAGTAACCCGCGGGCTCTCTGGCAGGTTACCTGTGATGCCCACACGGCTCTCGGCGATCCCAACTTCGCGGATCTGGTGAGCGAGCCGCCGGCGCCCGACATCTCGATCGATCCGCGCGAGGAATGGGTGCGGATGGAGCAGGGCGAAGCGGTCCACGTGAACCCGATGGACAACGACCAGCTGCACATGATCCGGCATTACCGGGACTTCCAGGATTCGCAGACGGATCCGGACCGCGATCCGCAGTCCGTTGAAGCGCTCAAAGCTCACTACATGCAGCACATCGCCCAACTGCAGCAGAAGAAACTCCAGCAGGCGATCATCGAACAGGCAGTGGCTCACATCGGTCAGCAGATGGCAGCGGGACAGCCTGCAGGACAGCCGGGCGGCGTGCTGAATTTCCCGGCTGGCTTGTTCGGTAACAGCCTGAGCGGAAAGCGCGCTGAGGGAAGGAGCCCAACGGAGCCGAAGGGCAATCCGGCGGCGACGGGCCCGAACCTGTACTCAGGGCATCCGGAGGTGGGTCACGAGCAATGACGTCGCTGATGGAATACGCCGCTTACCGCCTGCAGGACACAGCCAAACAGTGGGGGCGGATCCGCGCCAAGGATCCGGGCGAAAGCGATTCGCATCGGTACCAACAATTGGAGCACTGGTTCTACTGCCTGACGGACGTTCTCGGAATTGAACGCTGTGAGGGCGAGGACCTCGACTCGTTCATCGCCCGGATTGCCGATTGGCGGGACATACACGCCGCTGGCCGCTGTGCTCCAGAAACACCACACGCCCGAAGGGAATAGCGGTTTAGAGGCCTGGCGGCGTTCCTCACGATTGTAATCCGTCGAATGGCCATCCGTGCACCGCGACGACTTCGAGATCGACGATCCGGACAGGACTGGAGACGAGGTTGTGCTGCGCCGTCCGCATCGTCGAATCGTACGTCATGGCAAAGAGCACCCCGCACTTTAACGACATGATCGCCGCGCGCGGCGGCATCGGCGCATCCGCCCCGGTGAAGAAGATTCCGGCGCCGCCGAAAGCTCCGAAAGCGGCCCCCAGACCAGCCGGCAAGCCGCCGCTGTTCGGCTCCAACCGATCCGACGGCTACTAGGGTGCAGCCGCCCGTCACAACCTCGAGGAGGCTCGACGCGATCGATGCCGAGCGCTTCGAAGAGATGCTGGCGTCGGAATCGTTTGCGCTGCTGAGGGCGCGGATCGCGGCCGAGCTGGAGCGGGCGCGCACGGACTGCGAGTCTCAGCCTGAATTGCGGGATATTCACCGGGCGCAGGGGGCGGCGAAGGCGCTGCGGATGACGCTCGATCTTCCGGCCAGAATGCTGACCACCATGAAGGACCGCAAATGAAACTCGCAGTTCTCTATATATTTATTTCCGCGCTGGCGTTCGCCGGGCCGAAAGAAGATGCGGCCGCGATCAAGCAGCTGCAGGCCCAGCACGCTGCCGATCAGATCCTCATCGACAATCTCACTGCCCAGAATGCCCAGCTCTCCGGATCCGGCACGAAGACCGGGAGGGCCATCACCAAGCTCGCCGCGGCCGGAGCCGACCAGTCCGCTCTCAGCACCAAACAGTCTGTTGCCGTGATCGCTTCGGTGGAATCTCACGCGGCCGGTGCGCAGGCTGCGGCGGAAGATACGCAGGAAACCGCTGCCCGCATCGAGAACAAGGTAGACGCCATCAGCCCCATGATGTCGGTGCCCGTGTGGCTCGCGGCTATAGCCGGCATGGTGTCGGTGATCGGGGTCGCCGGGAGCGTCATGCTCGCTTTTATCAACAAGTCGAAACTGGCCGAGATCCACATCCTCACCAACAGCAACCTCGCGAAGATCACCGGCGACCTGCAGGTGGCCAACGAGAAAATCGCAGGGCTGCGGGAGCTGGTGAGCTACACGAGTAAAGACGCGCCCGCGCCGTCGAATAAAACCGCATGACCTCTGTGAATTCCATCCGCACCGCGCGCTACGCCTTTAACCCGGACGCCGTCTCGCTCATCGACTTCGGCAAACCCGGGTCCACTTCCGTGATTGTCCACGTCGGACCGAACTCGATCGTTCTCGAGGGCGCTGACGCCCAAGTGGTTCGCGACGCCGTCCCGGAGTATGAACCCGTTGCAGAAGCGCCCGCGAAAGAACCGAGTGCCGCTCAGATCGCGGACGTGAAGGCGCAGGCTCAGGCCATGACGGCCGCGAAGCCCGTATAGCAATCCGTGATACTGCGGCTCAGCCTCGTCCTGCCGCTGGTCCTTCTCCTGCCGGCGGCAGAGCAGACCACTCTGAACCTGCATGTAACCGGGCAGGTTCAGAGTGTGGCCACGACGAAGAGGAATTTCGGACGGCTCCCGAAGGGCTACCGGGCGGCCGACTGGACGGTGACGAACCAGTCCGCGCAGCCCGTGAAGGTTTCGCTCGCGCGTTTGCTGCAGGAGATTCACCCCGGTCGAGGCGTTTCAATCCTTTCCGGGGTTTCGGCTACATCGGTGGTCGAGGACGCGCAGGGCAGCAATCCGCTGAACACAGTGGCGCGGGTAGGCAGCGGAATTGTGGCGGGGCTGGCTGTGGGCCAAGGGCTCAAGATCATTCCGTCGGGCGGCTCGTGGCCTACCGTCATTCTCGGGGCCGAAGTGGCCACACTGGTAATGCAGTACGTGTTTCCGACGCTTCAGACGCACGCGCTCCAGTCGATCACGGCTATGATGCCCGCCACACTGGCTCTCGACGCGCTCGGTACGGAGAGCGGAATGGTGATTGTCGAACTGGCAAAGAAGAGTGCGGATCCACCCACGCTCGATCTGACGATTTCAATCCCGTACCTGGAGGCAAAGCCGTGAAGAAACTGATTCTGTTCGTCTCGTCACTCTGTGTCTGCTGCGCGCAGAACCCGGCGGTGCTGGTGCAGGTTGTGGAATCGCCGGTCCAGGGCGGGAGGATCTGGATGCTCTCGCACACGCCCACCCTCGCGGGAGTCAGCTGCATGCAGGGCGGCGTGGCGCTGAAGCCGGGTAAAGACTACCTCTGGCTCGGCAGCAACTTCCTGCGGCCCATCAAAGTCAACGCGCAGGGCAACTGGATTCAGTCGTCGTGGCTCCCGGGGGCGGTCACATGCACTTACCTCTACCAGCCGCCTCCGAAGACGCCCTGATCGCGAAGTATCACGGGATGCTGCTCGGCTACGCGCGCATGATCGGCCGTCGCGTGTTTTTTCGGGTGCAGGCAGATGACCTTTACCAGTACGGCGCGATCGGTATCCTCCTCCAGTTCCGCCGGTGCGGCGACATCAACATCCGATCGGCAGCTTTTGGACAAATGATGGACGGCCTGCAGGCGGAAATGCGGAAGGGGAAGTTCTGCCTCACGAACGAATCGACCAACGGCCTGAACGACCTGGGGCCGGCGCGGGATGACATCCCCGCCATTGAGGCCGCGATCGACATCCGGAGGCTGTGCGCGATCCGCTACGCAATTCCGCTGAGCTACGCCTTCCGCCGAAAACTGCGCGAGCTGGTTGGCGAGCCGGCCCTCGGCAGCGGCCCGCACGGTCGAATAAACCAGCAGAAATGACGCCCGAGGCATTCACGCACCCAAGGCCACAGGAGAAGAGAATGACACCCACCGTAGTGACAACCGCACCTGCGCCCGCGAAGCCCGCGGCCGTCCCCATGCAGATCACCGTATCCCCGACACTGCCCAGCCACTGGCTGATGATTCTCTCGATCATGTCGGCCGTGCTAAACGCCGAGACTCCGCTCCTGCTCCAGGTCCTTCCTCCGAAGGCAGCTGTCGGAGTGGTCGGCGGAGACGTAGGACTCGCCGCGATCCTGGCCGCGTATCAGGCCACGCTTCCTCCCGTATGAACGTGCCCGGCGTGATCAGCGTCCGCTGCCACTACTGCTCGAAAGAGTATCCGGCGTGGCGCACGCACCAACTGCAGCGGTCCCAGCGCATCTGCGATTACTGTCTCGACTGGCACAACAAGGCGATCGAGTTCCTCGCGGGGCGCGGGCTGCCCGGCTGCCAGGTGTGCGGGGCCAGCTGGGAATTTCTGCACGATTCAACGCTGGGAGTCGAAGTACGGATGTATGTGGTTCCGAAAGACGGGATCTACCAGATTCTGTGTGCGACATGCGTCCGGCCATATGTGTCGAAGCGTGCAGACCTCTATGGTGGAACCCGGTTCGGAACTGAGGCCCTGAACCTATGACGCCTGCCGACCCAACGACCCTTGTTTCCGCAACTCCTCCGGCTGCTCCCGCAGCCGCTGTAACCGCGGCTCCCGCAGCTGCCGCTCCAGCCGTCGATACCGCCGCCTACCAGCGGCAAATCGACGAGCTGAAGGAGCAGGTCGCCGAAGGGCAGCGCACTGCGCAGTACTGGGCCGACAAAGTCAAAGCCGGCGCGCCGACGAAACCGGCCGAAGCGGAAGACGAACCGGACGTGCTTGAAGCGATCACAACCGGCGGAGCGAAGGGCTTCGACAAGCTGGCGAAACAGCGCGGGTTCATCCAGAGGGATGAAGTCGAGAGCCTGATTAATCAGCGCGCTGCATCTCTCACCGAAGAACAGCAGCTCCTGAAGGAATACCCGGACCTCAGCAAGAAGGAGTCGGAATTCTTCAGGGCGACGGCACTCGAGTACGGCAAGCTCGTGAAAAGCGGGGTCCCTCAGGCTGTCGCGATGGGCAACGCGGCCCGCCAGACGGAGCTGGAGTTCATCAAGGCCGGCAAGATCAAACTTCCCGCTGCCGCACAGACGAAAGAAGAGAAGGAAGCTGCCCGGGTGGCCCGCATCGCAGCTCAGTCCGGAGATACCGGCGCGCGCAGGCCTGCCGCGGCCGACGAAGAAGACGAAGACCTGACGGCGGAGCAGAAACATATCGCCGACGCCATGGGTATCTCGCACGAAGCCTACGCGAAACGCGCGAAGAACGGTGTCGCGATGAGAGGGGTCAAGTAGTCGATGAGCGGCCCGCTGAATTCCCCGCGCAGTCACAAACGGAAACCGGTTCTCGATCCGGCCGAGGCGGCGAATAAACGCATCCTCGCCGATCGCCAGCAGCGTCTCGACGACAAAGCGGCCGTCGACACCTTCGCGACCGATCTGGGTCTCGATCTGAAAGACCCGCCGTCACTGGCCGACAATCCGGCCGACTTCCTCGCGGACGAGTGGGACCGCAAGACTTTCGGCGATGCGATCCCCACCTACACGCGCGTTGTTTACGGTCCGGATCCGCTTCTGATTTCCTGCCCGCATATGAAGGCGGCAATCGAAAAGATCGGCCTCGAATCCTACGCCAACGCCACCATGGAAGCGATCCTTCTGAAGGAAGACAAAGCCGTTGCCGATCCGATCATGCAGACCGGTCTGCGCGCGGCCATCGCGCGATTCGGCGTCTCGGCCGTGGCTCTGGCATTTCGCGATCGCATCATGAAGATCCCCGAACGGAACGTGGAAGTGGAAGCGGACCGCTCGGACGCCATGATCTTCGCGCAACCGATGGAAGAAGCGGTGATGAGGTACGGCACACCGGGCATGGCCCCCAAATTCCTCAGCGAGCGCTGCATCGGCGTTCTCGGGATGCGCGGCTACGTAGTGGTCAAGGACGAAAAAGGCGATCCGGTCAAGGTGGGAACGCTCATCATGGGCGAGATTCCGCTGCGTATGGCCGAGGCGCGACGGAGGCACTACGCGGACCTTTCCGACCAGGACGTGAAGGACGCAGCCGAAGTATTCGAGGACACGGCCGCGCGCGCGATCCGCGACGGAGGCAGGGGCGGAATCTCGGTGCTTCGACAGGGCGAGAGCGTTTCGTCGAATGCAGCGGGGGACTTCGAAGATGCGGAGCTGACGGCTTCGTACCTCGGACAGAACCGCGAGACGGGTTTCAGGGTGGAGAGGCAAAAGTAGATGGCAAACGTAAACGCTCCCTTCGGTTTCCGGCCGATCATCCGCATGGGCGGCTCTCCGTTCAGCGTGGCCGAATACGGCAAAGCGGCCGCCGACACGCACGCGATCTATTCGTTCGACCTGGTGGGGCATCTCACCGGCGGCACTCCGTTCCCGCTCCCCGAGAACTCGACCTTTAACCTGTCGCGGATCCAGTCCGGGTCCGTGCTCACGCCAGGCACGTCGCTCTGGCTTGGCGCCAGTCTGACCTACGGCGCCGCATCTGTGGGTACCGTGCATCCGGTGGCCGATCAGATCGACTGCATCTTTCTCGCGCAGGCCGGTAACGGCGCCACTTCCATGACCACGGCCGGGGCCGCGGGCCAGAACGCCAACGTGTTCCAGGGCGTCGGCTCGGCCACGACAAAGCAGAGCGCCTTCGTTGTCGACAGCGCCACGGTCAACACCACATCTTCGCTCGATCTCCGGATCAGGCAGATAGCCATGATCACGTCGAACGCCGAGGGCGCGTACGCGCTTCTCGAAGTGACCATCAACAAACACGCGCTCTCCGGATCCACGACCGCGACATAAAGGACGGCCACGTAAAGGACACCCATGTTCATCCGCACACTTTTCCCGGATCTCTACCTTCAGTCGATGCTGCCCGCGATCGACGAGGTGGTGATGACGAAGTACTCGCAGTTCCCGGACGAGTTCAAGGAAGTGTTCCGCATGGAATCCTCCTCGCGCTCGATCGAGCAGACCACCGAAGTCACCGGCTTCGGGCAGTTCGCGGTGATCCCGGAAGGCGGCGACACCCGCTACGACGAAGCGCTTCCCGGTTTCAACAAAACTTACACGCACGCCCAGTACGGGCTCGGCTTCCGTGTCACGAAAGTGGCCATGGACGACGACAAATTCGGCGTTGTGAAGAAACTAGCAACTGAGCTGGGGCGTTCGGGCAAAGAAACGAAGGAAGTTACCGTCGCCAACATCGTCAACACCGGTTTCGCCGGCGTGGTGCTGGGACCGGATGGCGTCGGGCTCTTCTCGACCGCTCATCCGCTGATCGGCGGACAGACTCAGTCGAACCGGCTGAGCTACGCGACAGATCCGGATGTGACCTCGATTCAGCTGGTACTGACGCTGATGCGGCAGACGCTCGACCAGCGCGGCAAGAAGCTGCGCATCCCGCCGAAGAAAGCTATTTTCCCGCCGAATCTCGAATTCATTGGCGCAGAGCTGCTCGGCGGCGACACCCGTCCCGATACGGCCAACCGCGCGATCAACGCTTTCAAGCGGCGCAGCGGCCTGCCCAGCTTCGACAGCTGGATGGTGTGGGACTACCTCACCGATACGGATGCCTGGATGGTGGAGGGCGACGTAGGTGACACCGAACTCAGGTACTACGACCGCGAAGCCTTCAACACCGTGCACGACATCGACTTCGATTCCCGATCGGTGAAGACCGCGGGGTGGATGCGGTTCAGCGCCGGCTACAACGGCTTCTACGGTATCGTCGGCGTGCCCAGTTCTTAGTTTTCGCGACGGAAAAACAACATGGTGCTGGTCAAGCAAACTAACAAGCCCTCGCGTTTCAAGGGCAGTGTCGCTGTCACCCTGAGGGGATCGGGCTCGGGAGGCAACGATCCGCTGAAAGTCGGGGACGGCGGCGACGTCGGCATCAGCATCGATCTCCCAACCGCCCAAACAGCGAACGCGATCCAGATTTCACAGCCCCAGGGGACCGTCATCTTTGCCATCGGGCCGAACGGCGCGCCCGCGATCGCTGCGGGGCTCGGGATGTTCGGGGTCGCACACGCGATCTACAATTTCGCGACAGATGGCGGAGCGATCGGGCTCATCACTCCTGCGCTCAATGTACTGATTCCGGCCAACGCGATCGTTATGGGCGGCATCATCAACCCCACCACGGCGCCTGTCGGCGCCACGGCCACGATTGCGTTCGGAACGTCGGCCGGTTCGAGCGCTACCAGTCTGAAGGCGGCTACGGCGATCGCCACGTACTCGATCGATGCACTGCTGGCGACAGTTCCTGTGTTCACCGCGGCCTCGTCGTTCAAGATGTCGGCCGCAGGGAACATCACTCTGACGGTCGCCGTTGCGCCCCTCACCGCGGGCATAATCGAGGTCTTCGCATTCTTCGTGATGCCCACCAACGCATAGGCTGCCATGCAGAATAAGGCTCTCCGGCGCAACATCATTCCGGCTACGGCGCTGACGGCCGGAACCACCACATCGCAAAGCGAGCAGAACACGTGGGGCCGGGGTATTCGCTTCTATATCACGTCGGCCGCAGCCACGGCGGGCGGCGGTGTGGACACGGTTTTCCTGTGCGGGGTGCCTCCTGCGGGAGGAAACGCGGTCCCCGTTGTCGGCTTCGCGGCTGCAAATGCGTTGAGCGTTGCAGGCGTCTATGTGGCTGACTTCTACCCCGGGGCATGGCTGCCTCCGACCGTGGCAGCCGGCGGCGTGTTACTCGGGGCGGCCGGCATCGAGCTGCCGGCGAAGTGGGCAGTCCGGATTGTGATGGGAGCGGGAAACGCCGCAACGATCACGGTGGACGCCGAAACGCTACCTTGACCGGAACGCCAGTCGAATAACCGCTCATGCGGTTCGTTCGGTGTCTCCTTCTTCTGCTGGGCGCTTTCGCTCTCCCCGCCCTTGCGCAGCAATGTCCTCAGGGGTTCACGCTCACGGGCGGGGTTTGTGTCTCGAATTCCAGCGGCGGGGGCCTCGGGCCGGTCATATTAACCGGCACGCCAACGGCCGGCGAGGTTCCCACGGCAACGAGCGGAACGGCTGCAACATGGCAGCCGCTGAGCGGGACAGGCTGCACCACCAGCGGTACTGCGATTCTCAAGGGCGATGGCTCGGGCGGATGTGCGAACGGCACTGCGGATACAAACTATGCGGCGCCGCCCGGGCAGGTCAACCTGACGTCTTCGGCGAGCATGGCTTATGGGAGCGCAGCCGGCGTTAATCAGTTCAACGTGACGCTCTCCGCAAGTATCACGTCTCCCGTATGCCCCACTGCCGCGACGGTGGCCAAGGTCACCTACGTGTTCCACATCGTGCAGGCCGCGTCCGGAGGGCCTTTCACGAATGCATGGCCGTCGTGCTTCCAGAATTTCCCGGCCATAGGCGTTCCCGTCGAAGCCGGGGCGGCGCTGGACGTCGGCGCGCGCTTTGACGGGACGTTTTTTTGGTCTCAGTGGTCGACGAATACGACGCCGCACGGGATCGTCACGCTGGGCTCGGCTCCGGCGGCCGCGCCGCTCGCCAACACGACCGGGTATCCGTTTTACTCACTGGCAGACCAGGATTTCGAGATGGAGATTTTCGGTGGAGGCCTGATGAAAGGCTTCCTTGCCGGGGTCGATGTGAATCCGGTGACGGGTCAGCTGACAATCTCGCCCACTACCTGCACAAGCCAGCTCCTCAGCGCGATCAGTGCCCGCGGTGCCGGGACCTGCTCCAGTATTACGCCGGCAGAGCTGCCCGTGGCCACCACGTCGGCCCTGGGCGCGGTTCAGCCGGACGGATCGACAATCACCATCGTCGCGGGCGTCATTTCGGCTGCCGCTGCCAGCGGCACTTCGACCCTTACCATTGCCAACGCAGGGAGCACGGGTACGACGATTCACACCCTCACAAAATTGACGGGAGCGCCCAGCACGGCCGTAATCGCGGCCACGACGGATACAGGCGGCATCGTCGGGGTCACGACATCCGCCAGCGCCACGACGGGCAACGCAACGATCCAGATCAACGGCGCAGCCACCTGCGTATTTGCAGGCGCCACGACTGCGGGGCACTACGTCGGGATCAGTTCGGCGACGGCAGGCAACTGCGTCGATGCCGGGGCGACTTATCCCACATCGGGACAGGTAGTCGGCCGCGTGTTGAGTACAAATGCATCGGCCGGGACTTATTCGATTGACATCTTCCCGTCAGAAATTCAGGCTCAGGCCGGGGGCAGCGGCATCACGAACCTGGCCACGGGCGCCGGGCTTACAGGCGGACCAATCACGACCACCGGCACGATTGCGACCGCAAGTCCTGTCAACGCGCAGACCGGGACGAGTTATACGGTGCTCTCGACCGATCAGGCGAAGCTCGTCACATTCGCCAATGCCGGTGCTGTGGCCGTCACACTGCCGGTTGGCTCGACTTCCGGGTTCGGGGCAGGGTGGTACTCGGACCTCACGTGTTACGGCCCTGGCATCGTGACCATCACGCCGACGACCAGCACGATAAATAATGGAGCGTCGGCCTATGCATGTATGCCCGGATCGGGAGTCCGAATCTTCATCGACGCCTCGAACAACTATCAGATTCAGGCTGGAACCCTGTTTCCGATCATCAGCGGCGGGTCAGGCCAGGCCAACACCACCGGGGCGACCAGATATTACGCCATTTCCTCAAGCGGCAATGGCGGCGTTGAAGCGGGGGTCTACAGTTTTGCGCCCCAGACCGGCACTCTGCGAAATCTGACTTTCATGATGGGAACCGCCCAGCCGGCATCGGGATCGTTGACGGTAAATCTGCGAAAGGCGCCCAGCCCGTACACCACTCCGGCAAATTGTGGTCTTCAGATCGTTATCGCGGCCTCGGCTGCCGCCGGACTGTATCAGGATCTGACCCACACGTGTTCGGTGCTGCAGGGAGACATTCTCGACTATCAGATCGTAAACGCAGCGACGGCCAACTCAGGCAGCATCGTGGGAATGAGCATGTATCTGCAATGAGAACGGCCCTCACGGTTGCGCTTTTGGCTATCCCGCTCTGCGCCCGGGCTCAGGTCAAAGTAGCTCCCTACTACACACCGGCCGTCGGCTCGAACGCGCTGACCACGGCAGCGACGACGGATACGAGCGTCGATGTGCTGGTCTCGGGATCGATGGTCCGGACGCTGATGCCGTTCGCCGGACTTGTCTACCAGATCTCCTTCCCGATCGGCGCCGTGACCCCGACGGCGTTTTACGTCTCGAAGGCCACCTGCAGTTCGATGGCGGCGAACGCCTGCACCGTCTTCACGGCTGCTTATGCGCAGACCATCACCGGGCCGTTCACCTCGAACGCGCTGAATACCTTCACACTGGCGGTGCCCCTTGCCGTATCGAAGTGGGACGCGCTCGCGTTCAGGATCGAATTCAGCCAGCCTCACACCATTAATTTGTCCCTGTTCACCGCGCAGCCGATCGCCGTCGTCAGCGGGAACGGCACCCCAACGCTCGCGGAGGCGGCTTACTACCAGCTCAATGTCGCCAAGCCGAGCACCTTCACTCTCTCCGGCATGACGGCCATACCCGCCAACGCGATTCCGGAATTCGGCGCATACATGGCGCCCCCACAGATGCTCGGCATCGGCAATTCGATCATGGGGAGCGCGCCCGCGCCCAGCGATTCCGTGGCCGACTCCTTTGCCCAGGATTACCCGATTCCGGCCGTATACTCACCTCTCCATTTCTGGGCGAACAGTTTCCCGGTTGCGCCGACCTATCAGAGCATGGGCTGGAGCGGACAAACCCTGGTGCAGGAACAGACACGAATGACGTCCGACACTTTGGCTCTGCAGCCGGGCGGGTACCTGCTCATCGAAGGGGGAATCAACGACATCAACAACTGCTCGGTTACGACCGGATGTACAGGGCCTCAGATCACTGCCATAGAGAACGCGCTGGCCTCCATGATGTCCGCGGGGCAGTCGGCAGGGGCCAGGACTTTCGTGATGCTGGCCGGTCCCGACCTGCAGTCTCAGAGCGGGTCGAACGCCCGTATGACCAGCGAGGACACGATCAATGCGAACACGATCTCAGTCGCGCCTGGATATGGCGCCACTGTCATCGACTGGCGCTGCACTCTGGGCCAGTTCCGGGCCGGCCAACGCGCAGGAAACTGCTGGGACTGGCAAGCGGCTTACATGTACGGCGACGGTCTCGGAGTCCATCCGAATCAGGCTGGCGTACAGCTGGTCGGAAACCTGATCTACGCTGCGTCCCCCTATGCGCCGTCCAACAGCAAACCAGGGGGCGGCTCGAGCGCGGGCGGCTCGAGCGGGGGCATATTTTGACCTGGGGCCAGCTTCGGCTGCAGCTGCAAACCTCGGCGCCCGAGATCCCGCTCGATCTGCTCGACGAGTGGCTGAACACGCGCTATGCCGCAGTTCTCGACGCGACGGACTGGATTGGCCGCAAGGCGCATGCCATGATCCAGACCCAGGCCGCCTACCAGTCGGGCACGGACACGGTGACGGCTACGGTGGGGTCGAACGCCATCACCAGCCTCGGAACCACGTGGACGATTGCCATCACGGGCCAGAAATTCTACATCCCGGGCGACACGGCGGTTTACACAGCAACTTACGTAAGCGGAACGAGCCTCACGATTGACCGGCCTTACGAAGGCAACGGCTCCGACGCGCCGGGAACGGTTTACGCCAAGGCCTCCTACGTCTTCATGCAGAACGTGTACACGCTGCCGGCCGACTCGGATAGCGTGGTCACGGTGCTCGATCCGATCACGGGCGAGCCCCTGCAGAGCTTTACGAAAGACGGCCTCGACGCATCGGTCGGCGCGCGGACGCTGGTGGGCTATCCGCAATCGTGGGCCGAGTACGACGACAGCCCGGAGTCTTCCCCGCCCGTGCTGCATCAGATCGAGCTCTATCCCCCACCACTCTACGCGCGCGGTTTCCCGCTCGAATACCTGCGCAACGCCAACGCCTTCGACGGCATCAGCACCAGCCTGAGCCCGCTGCCCTTCATATCGAGCAACGTGCTGCTCTATGGCTGCCGGGCGGACATCCAGCTGCATCTCGAAAACTACAAGAAGGCGGAGGGTTACGAGCTGCAATTCGAAGGGGAGCTTGCGCGGTTGCTGCGGGTCGAGCATCAGCAGCGGAGAGTGAAGACTTCGGTCAAGATGGCATCGCGGTTCACCCGGCACCGGATGGCGAGGGCGGCGCGGGGACTGAACAGTTCATGGAGAGGCGGGACTTTAGGCGGCCCCAATTGAGATGCGGCGGTTTTCGGATGGAATCGATCGCCCGGACTCGTACGACGGGACATCACTCTCGCGCGGCATCGAACAATACTTCGCGGACGCGAGAATGAAAGAAGCCTCGCGGCTGCGGACGGAGAACGCAGCCATGCGCGCGGCCGCGGCGGCTGAAATGCTTCGGAACCCAATAAACACAGGGGTTTCAGTTTCACGTGAAACCAGTTAATGCAACTCCAGGCCATGTACGGATTGACTTCGCAGCGCCTCAACGAGGGCGCGAATCAAGGGGGACCGATCTCCTATCCGACGCTCGAAATCATCGCGGCCCTGAACGAAGCGCAGCGCCTGTTCTGTCTGCTGACCCTCGGCCTCGAGCGAACCACGGCATGGGCCGCGGCCGGGGCGACCACGTTCTTTCACATGCTGACCACCAACGCCGGACTGTTTGCGGACTGGATTGTCCCGCTCCGGATCGCGACGGCGACAGGCGCGAAGGTGCGGCCCTCGGGGCTCGAAGAACTGAACTCCCTCGACAGCAGATGGGTGAATTCTCCGGGCGCCCCGGTTCGTTACGTTCACGTGGGCGCGGATCTTGTCGGGCTCTATCAGCAGCCTGCAGGCGGAGCAACGCTGAATGTGACTTATGCGCGCGCGCCTGTAACGCTGGTGAATCCGACTGACGTTCCGGAGATCCCGGCGGAGTATCATCCGGCTCTCGTTGACTACGGGATCTATCGCTGCCGGCAGTCGGAAGGCGGAGCGGAGTTCGAGAAGGTTCTGCCGCTGTTCGACGGCTTTCTCGATGCGGCGCAAAAGTACGCGGACTACGTGCGGGCCCGGAATCTCGGCAGCCGGTACGACAATGTTCCGTTTGAGCTCGAATCGTTCGACCGCTCGGAGCTGATGCAGCTGCGGGGAGCCAAATAGATGGCCTGCGACGTCGCCAACTCGATAGCCGATGTCTGGTTTCGTCTGGGGTTTCTGTCTGCCGCGGAACTGGCGACGAACGCGCTGTGGCTGACAACGACGGAACTCTACCAGTTTGGCGACGACGCCGGAAAGCGGCTTGCCTATACGGCTGGTGTGTTCCTCGTGGTGGATTCTTCGATCAATGTTGTGGCTGCGACGCCGCTCTACGCCCTGCCGGCATCGCACGTTTTCACGGTGATCGCCTGGATTGTGTACTCGGGGCAGCCGCTCCAGATGCTGCGGATGTCGAGTGTCGGGCAATTGTTCGCGCTCGACGGTAACTGGACCGCAACGAACGGGCTTCCCCTGCGCGCTTCGCTTGATGCGGGCGGAGTGGGCAGCGTGACGCTCTACCCCGATCCGACCGTGAACGGGACGCTCAATCAGGTCTGCCAGGAGTTCCCGGCGATCGCTTCGGGTTCTTCGAGCGTCCCGGTTTCGCCGGTGATGCAGGATTACTTCAGCTACGCGCTGTTAAGTGGCTCACTCGGCAAGGAATCGGACTTCGCAAAGCCGGAAGTGGCAGGACACGCCCATGAGCGGATGAAGCTGTACGAGGCCATTGCGGCTCAGCTTTGGGGACCAGGACAATAGACGAGCGAGAAGGGCTGGCCGTTCGTCGAGTCGACCATCCGCAAGGGCAGCAACCTCACGGTCGTGAACTCGTCACCGGGGAGTAGTCTAATTCCGTTCTCGTCGAACGCCGCGGACCCCTCTTCGCAGGCCCTGAAAATCTTCTTCCTCGGAGCCGTATCGAACGGAAACTCAACGACTGCCCACGGGTAAAGCGTTTCGAACGACTGCGCCATCAGTACTTCCCGCCATGGGTGATCGCCGAATTCGCGTCCATCCTGGCCTCGCGGATCTTGCGGATCGCCGCGCTCCGGTCGGGACACGGAGGAGCGTTCCCGATTATGACCTTGACCGCCTCGGCCAGCGCCTCGCGAATACTCACACCCTGCGACAGTTGTTGACCAGTCCAGGCGTGATACAGGAAGGCCTCGTCTACTTCCGCCGCGACTTCCGGGGTTAGTTCCGTGGCTCTGGTGAAGTCCATCAGTCGAATCGTACCCCAGTGGGCTACGAGCGTAAATCCCTCCAGATTCTCGGCGGCGGCTTCAACATGCTTCCGCCCACCGACAAGGTGCCGATCACCGACTACCTTCTCGCGCAGAACTGGCGGGTGGATGCCCTCGGCCGTCTCGTCTCCCGCGCGGGCTACGCCCCCAAAATCTCAATCGCCGGCGCCGGAATCGCTCATAGCGCGGGCAGCTCCGGAGGCGTGGCGAGCCCGCTGTACGTCGGCTGCAACTCCGGAGTGACCAATCCTACGAGCGCGGTCTACTACAACCAGAACGCGACTCCGATAGCCACGGGCTTCGACGGCAACCGCATCGGCTTCGCTTCCCAGAACGGCTTCATGTGGGTCATGAACCGCGGCAACCAGGGACGCCACAGCGTAGCCAACGGCTGGGAGTCGTGGAATCTCACACCACCTCCGGCGAGCCCGACAGTGGCGGCAGGAAGTTCACCGTCGCCGACCTCGAGTGCGACGTACACCTACGGATTCGTGGGCACCACGATAGCCGCCAGCATCACAGGTGGCCCATGGACGTCGACGCCCGCATCGATGGCCGGCATCACGATCGGGATGAACCTCAGCGTCTCGAATTCCGATTTCAGCCATTACGAGGTTGTGGTGGTCACCGGAACGACGGGCACGACGTTCGATGCCACTTACACAACGAGCAAGACCGGACCTGGAATCCTCGTCGGTTTCGCGGATTACGTCCACTCGCTCACCATCGCCGGGGCGACATATTCATTTGCGCAGAACGGGTACGCGGACAGCCAGATCGCGCTCGTCATCGCGGGCCTAGCGGGCACCGATCCCAACTGCTCGGTCACGTACGCGGGAACGGGCAACAACGTCGTCATCACGCCCATCCCGCCCAACATCCTGATCCCGATCAGCGGATCAGACGGCAACACGCCGGAGAATCTGGCAAGCGGCTCCATCACCAGCCTGCCGAACGGAACCTATCAGTTCTATCTGACCTTCGTGTCGGCCGACCTGTCGCTCGAATCGAACCCCAGCGCGGCTTCCGATCCGGTGACCGTTGTTTCCCAGGCCATCGTGGTGACAATCCCGGGAGCCGACGCCCCTGTCGATGCGCGGATCGGCTTCGTCCGGATCTATGCGACCGGAGGAACACTGCTGCAGCCTTACCAGATCGGACAGGTTGCGTCGACCAGCGGTTCTCCGGCCACCACGTTCACCGACACCATCCCGGATCTGCAGGCCACCGCCAACGGCGTGGTCATGCCAACCACAAACGACCCTCCGCCGCCGGCAGCAGGAATCATCGGGCCGTATTTCTCACTGCTGCTCGCATGGTCGACCGCGGCCAAAGTGAACCGGCTGTTCTGGACGAACGCAGGCCTTCCCCAATACTGGCCAGGCTCGGCCGATGCGCAGGTCGGCAACTGGGTGGACGTGGGGGACGACGGAGAAGCAATTGTCTGGTGCTCGATCCACACCAACATGCTGGTGATCTACAAGGAGCGCACGATCTGGATGATGATCGGAAGCTCTCCGTCGACGGCCACGCTCGAAAAAGTGTACGAAGGCTGCGGTCTCGTCGGGCAGTTTGCGCTGGCACCGGCCGGGATGATCGATTACTTCGTGGGCGCGAACGGGCTGAATGTTTTCGACATGAACGCGGTGCACGAAGTCTCGGGGGCGATTCTCCCGATCTTCAATCAGAACTTGAGTAACAACGGAGAACTCACGCCGCCAGGGTCGGTCCTTGCCGGGACCGCCAATAACTCGACTTCGACGGCCGCGTATGCGATCGCGCTGGGCCACGCGAACGGAAAGCTGTACGTGTCCTACCCCGACAAGGGCGGCGATCGCTGCACCATGGTCTACAACGAAGGGAACCAGCCGGAGACGAACGCTTATATCGGGGCGCAGCCGGGCAAGTGGTTCTACCACCGCAACGCCGGAGGCCTCGGATTCTTCGGCTTCCTCTTTGACGGGACCGCCATGCTCGGACTCTCGGGGCCGCTCGGCGGGGCGGCGGTGGGCTGGAACGTCGACGACTTCCGCGGGTTTCTCGTCGAGGACCCGGACACGGCGGCGATCAGTTGCGTCTATCAGTCGCACTACGAAAACTGCGGGCAGCCGGACAATCCGAAAATCTGGCTGGAAGTGGTGATCGACATTGAGCTCGCCGGCGACTCGGCGAGCGTGTACGCGGGGTTCAACGGCGGCATCCTGGCTCTGACGTCGATCGGCACCATCTCGGCGTCGGGCCGGTCTCAGACCTCGTTCGCTCTGGGAGGCCCCCTCACAAAGAACGTCTCGATCGCCGTCGTTGTGCCGGCGACCGCGGGCGTCGTGATCCTGCACAACGTCTACATTTACTTCTATCTCGAAGAGAGGTACGCGCTCGCCGCTTACACGCTTCCCTCGGATCTCGGGGTGGGAAAGATCAAGCAATGCAAAGAAGTCGAGCTCGACATCAACAACGCGGTCGGCACGGCCACGCTGCATGTGGCTTCGGATCTGCCCGGTAATGCGATGGCGGTTCGGGAGACGATCACGATCCCGCTTGGGACTCAGCGGCGCATTTACAAGTTCCCGTTCGCGACGATCGAGGGCCTGCTCTGGCAGGTTGCCGTGACTGCCTCGGGCGCGAACGTCTTCCAGCTCTACGGCGCCCGCGTGCTGATGCGCGTCATGGCCGTTTACGTGGAAGGCTATGAATCGACAGCCGGGTTTGTGTGGGACTCGATGCAGCAGGACCTGGGCGACGGAGACGTCAAAACCTTCGACCAGATCCGGTTCGACATGGAGGCCGGTGGAGCTTCGACGGTCACGATGCTGACCGATCTGCCAGGCGAGTCTTTCAGCATTCGGGCCAACTCACTGGCACTGACAGCCGGTGGGACATCCCGCGCATGGGTGACCGTTCCCCTGCCCGACCCTTATGGCGCATCGGCAATTGAGGGGCGATCGGTCCAACTGCAGGTGACGGGCAACACCGGATTCAAGCTCTACAAAGCCCAGGTGAGGGCGAACAGAGTCGGGCGCTACCTGATGGGCACGGCTCCGGATTCGGCGAATGACGCCTTCACCACACTCGAATTCGATTTTGCTTCGGAGCGGGCGAAGGTGTTTAAGCGCCTCGAAATCGATATGCGGGCCAACGGGACAGTGTTCTTCACCATCATCACGGACCAGTCGGGTACTCTTGCAACGATCTCCGGGCCCACGGGCCTGGCAGCGTCGGGACGCCAAACCGTGATGCTGCCGATGCCGCCGGGAGTGCGGGGGCGCCTGATGCGCCTGATCCTGACGTCGACCGCGGCGGCGCGAATCTACAAGATCCGGGTGTGGACCAGACCGCTGAGTGAGCCGAACGGGAACTGGAAGTGGGAAGACTTTCCACTTGAGACTTCGGATGTTGTCGCCTCGTGGAAGGACCTGATCGCGGAGGAGACAACCCCGGTGTGGCAGTGGGTCGATATCCCGTTCACGGTGACGGACGCATGAGCGGCCAGATTCCCGGCATCCCCCAGGCGGCAACCGGGACAATTCTTGTCAACCACATCAACGACAGGCTGCGGAGGATTTCGCAGGAGCTGGGTCCGGGCGCTACGGGCAAGCAGGGCATACAGGGAATCCCCGGAACGTCCAGCGGAACGCTCACTGCCGGGGAGGCGGCTTACGCCAATACCGTGACGAGCGCAACGCTGACGCCCGACCTCACGAAGTCCAACATTCAGCAGGTGGTCATCCCGGGCGCCTCGACAACCGCGTCGGCGAGCAGTGGCGCATCGAGCATCACCGTGGCGTCTGCAACCGGGATTGCGATCGGCGAGCTGGTGCAGGGGGCCGGGATCGCGGCGGGGTCCCTCGTCGGACCGGGCTATGCGGGAGGAACGACGGTACCCCTGACGATCAACACGACCGGGATTCTCAGCACCACCCCGGTGACCTTCAGCACCACGACGATCGCACTCACCCAGCCGAGCGGCCTGCCCACCGGCAGCTTCAGCTGGTCGCTGGTGGCCGACAATTCGAATGCCGCGGCCTGCGCCCTCATTCCGGACGGGACCTACGGGATGGCGGCCGGGGTCCCCATAAATCCGGGCACGCGCACGGTGCTCAACTTCGTCACGACGCAGAGCGGTAACACGACCCAGATTTCCGTGGTGGCGAATCAGGCCATCATCCCCCTGTGAACTAACCCGCCAGTCGAATAGCCGGTAGTGAAGCTCCGAACGTTCTTCCTGTCGCTGGCGCTGTGCAGTTTCATCCCGGCTCCGGTCCGCGCGCAGGCCGTTTGCCAGCTGTCGGTGTGTATCTCGCCCGTCAATTCCGCGAACGTCACCGGGCTCAACGATGCCACGAGCGCAGGCACGTTCATCTCGTTTCCGGCAGCTAACCAGTACCGCGCCGAAATCCACACAACCGGCACACCGGACACCATCGAAGTCTCGGTCAATGGCGGCGCGTTCGGATCGCCGATCAACCTTGTGGCCGCCACTCCGCTGGCGCTCGGGGACGGGGTAACAATCATATTCGCGGCCTCGACCGGTCACACCCTGAGCGACTACTGGCTCATCACGACAAGAGCGAACGGTTCGCTGAACCAGGAAACTACCGTCGCTCCCGTGCCGCTCGCGGGTTTCCGCAACGCGCAGGACAAGGCGTCGGACATCTTCACGGCCAAAGACGCGGGGGCGAAGGGCGACGGTATCACGGACGACACTGCGAATATTGCCAAGGGACTAAACGGGCTGTGCCTGGGAGGCGGGGGACACCTCCTGTTCTCGGATGGAGCCTACATGCTGAACGCGGCTTCATTGCCGCTTCCGATGTGCGACAACATCGAGATCAGCGGTCAAAACGCCACCCTGATGATTATCGGTGGTTCCGGTTCGTTCAATCAGATTTTCGGGACGCGAGGGCAGACGGTCAACAACTTCCACCTGCACGACGTGGCCGTGAACATGAACTCGAGCAACAACGCGCTCGTGAGTTCAGGCGACTTGGGGAGCCACTGCCGCTGTGTCCTGGTGTTCGGGAATCCTACCGGCATGGCTGCAACCGGTTCGAACGTGCAGATCGATCATGTGACCGTCTCGGACGTCCGCTCGACGTGGGTTTTCCGTTCGGGTGCCAGCCCCACATCGATAACAGACAACCTCATCACCAACGTGGGCGGCGGTACCGTCGCCGCGGACTCTTCGATCTTTTACCTTGACGGGAACGGCGAAGCCGTAGTCGGCAATCAGATCATCTCGGCCTCGCCCGATCAGAACCTGGCAGTCACGGCAATCGAGACGCACGGCAGCGCGCAGGTGATCACCGGGAACGTGATCGTGAATATGCAGGTGGGGATGAACGTCACCGGAATATCCAACGTGACGGCAGAAGGCGGGGCGGTCACCGGGAACACACTGGCCGGGGTTTTTCAGGGCATAGATATCTGGAGCCAGTCCCTCTCCGGCGGAAGTTACCCCTCGGGGTGCGGGATCGATAATTTCGTCGTGTCCAACAACTCGATTCAGGTCGACCAGCTCTCGTACCTCTCCCTCGAAACCGCAGGCGCGCAGACGTTTGGAATCAATCTGAACGGCGGCGCGACCCTGAACTTCTGCCACCTTAAAGTCAACCAGAACTCGGTTACTTTCGACCTTTCGAACTCGGTGACGGAGCCTCTGAACGTCAGCAACGCCACGCTTGGCATCGGCTACTACGACGTGAGCTCGGGGGGCTTCTCCTGCATCGACTGCGATTACGGGTACAACACCGTTGCGAACAGTCCGCTTTCCGCTTTCCGGTACCAGGCGAACGGGCAGAATATTTCCTTCGACGGCGACATTTGCATCGATGGAGGGTCGCATCTGAATCCGGCACTCAACGGCGTCTTTCGGTCCTGCTTCTTCCTCGCCGAACTGGCCGGGGCGCCGATTGTCGGAGATATGAGTGCGAACAACTCGAAGTGCATCGACGACCTGGCCACGTCGCGGTCCGTTTACTGTTACGTTCTTGCCGCAAACACAACGGGCCAGTTCACCGTGGATGGAGCGGAGGTAACCTGCCTCGACGCGACTTGTGCGTCCATGGCTACCGGCGGTGGCACGGATTTCAATCTCGTCGGCCCACCGTCGCCGCCCCCCTTCATCAGGGCTACGGCTCACGTTCCCGGCGGCGCGCTGGTGCCCAACAGCGGAAGCGGGCAGCCCCAAATCAGCAGTTCTATCCTCGACACAACGAACCAGCTGCAGTACATCTTTACGGGCGCTCAGGGATGGCTCAACCCCGACGTGGGCCACATCACGCCACTGACCACCAGCAATCTTACAAACTGCGGCAGCGGGGCAACTGTCGGTCTCAGCAGCACTGACCGGGCAGGAACTATGCAGATGGGCACTGGCCCGACTACCTGCGTCATAGCGTTTACGACCACCTTCGTCGTGCAACCTGTCGGTGCCGTGACGCCTTACCAGGAGCACACTTCCAACATTTTCTACACTATTTGCCTCACGATCACGGGTGGAGTGCCTACCAGCTGCCTGAACAACAACGTGACTTATGTGGCATCGGCCCCGAGCTTCGGTGTGACCCCGTCGCTGATATCGATCTCCGGCGCGTCGACCGGCGACATTTTCGGCTGGAGCTTTCATGGCAACTGAATGATCGAGATCCGCGAGCCCTTCCCGGAATACGCGTGGCCCATGGCCTGGGGCTGGGCGGACACATGCCGCGCCCAGATTGCAGACGATTTCTTCCCGCCCACGATAGATGCCTTTGTCGAATTGAGCCTCAGCCGGTACCGGCGGACGTTCGGCCTATGGAAAGACGGGTTACTCTCGGGCGCGGTGGCTGTCGAATGGGCTTCTCCCGTCGTCATGACCGCCCATATTCTGCTGTCGAAGCGCCTGTGGGGCGTTCCGGCGTCAGATCTCCGGGCCGTAGCTCAGCTGCTGTTCGATACGGAGGCCTCGCTCATCCGCATTCAGGCGTTCGTCCCGGCGTGGAACCGGCTGGCGATCGCGCTGGCGAAACGACTGGGCGGGTCGGTCGAAGGGACGCTGCGCAGCGCAACGATGCGCAGCGGCAAGCCGGCGGATGCCGTGCTGGTCGCGATCACGAGAGAGGAATTCTTCAATGGGCCTGAGCTACGGATCGCAGTCGGGGCAGACGGCATCGAATACGTCGCAGTCGACCAGCGGGACATACGCCCCGGCTCAGTCGGCAGTCCAGGGGCAGCTGGGGGGAACGCTGTCGAGCGATCTGTCGGCAGCGAGCGGCGGAACGTTGTCGCCGGGAGTGACGGCGGGGGAGACGGCGGCCGACAACGAGATCAACCAGACGTCGAGCGGGCTGACAAACCGGGTAACTCAGATGCTCGCGGCAAGGGGATTCGGGCCAAGCGGGACAACCGGGCAGGCAACGCTTCAGGGAGAGCTAAACCGCGAAAGCCAGGTCGGAAGTGAAGCGGGCATAGCTCAGGGGCAGCAGCAGAGCTTGAACTCGAACAACCTGCTTGCGGCGCTGAATTACGCGTTCACTTCACTGGGATCGACCGGTACAGGGGCAACGAGCGGGACCAGCAGCGGTTCTAATTTCGGGGCGCAGGTGGCCGGAGGCATCTCATTCTGATGCCGCACTTCGCTATTGCGGACACCAGTTCGGGAGCGGCTTCCCTTCTCAACGGCCTCAACAATGCCGCGAATCAACAGGCCCAGTTGCAACGGCAGATGGGGAACGCCCAGGCGGCGCAGGCCCAACAGGGACTCAAAGACGAGATGGAGGCCTTCAATCAGGGCTGGATACCAGTCGCTGGCCCTGGCGACACCGGGAATCAGCCGGGCTACGTCACGAAAGATCCGGGAGCCTCGCCCAGCACGCCGGGAAACACGATGCCGGTGTTGAAGGGCGAACCGAGTCACTACCAGACCGATGCGCCTGCGCCCGGTGCGATGAGTAACGGGCCTGATGGAACCCAGTATGGGCAACAGCCCGCACCTGCAGCAGCTCCTTCCGGACGCGACACAAGCCGGATGAAGCAGATCAACGGGAGCTGGTATTACTACCCGACCGATCAGGAGAAGGGGAAGAATTTCATTCCATCGGGCCAGCTGGGCGACGCACTGAAGACCGCGGGCTGGGACGGCAAAACGCCCGTCACTCCGGAGCAGTCGCATTCGGTCATGCAGGCGCTCAACGAAGCGCAGCCGAAAGACGAACCCTACGAGTACGACGCCTCGGGCAAATACTTGGACGCGAAGACGGGAAAGCCGGTGCCGGGCTTCATCGGCAAGAAGTCGAAAAAGTTCTTTCCCGTTGATCTGTCCGGCGGGGATTCTCAATCCTCTACGCCAGGCGCAGCTCCCGGTGGCCCGTTCGATACTTCCGCTCAGCCGAACCCAGGTTGGGCATATAATCAGCGGGACCTCGAAGGCATGGGAGCGATCCCGGTTGATACCGTAGCGGGGCCCGGTAATTCCAGCGGCTTCACCACCCGCACCCCGAATCCGGCGGCGCATGGTGCCGGGCGGACGATTCGGGCCACCGATACCGGGAACAGCTACTTCTTTCCGTCTGCCCAGCCGAACGCGCAGGCCAGCCATGGCGCCGCTCCCGGGGGTCCGTTCGATATGTCGGACGATCCGGGGCAGCCGGGGCAGAGTACTCCGCAGCAGGCGAACGGAGCCGCGCCCAACGGCCCATTCTCGTTTGCGCCTCCGGAGAAAGCGGACAAGCCCGACGCGTCGCAGATCGTGCCGGGGATGCAGGGGCCGAACGGCGGCCCACTGATCTACGACAAGACGTCGCAGTCGATGAAGGAGATTCCTCCGGTGCCGGGAAGCAAGGGAGTGCTGACGGCGGACCAGCAGGACAAGAGTAATGACCGGAAACTTGCGCAAAGCAGACTGGCAGAGGACACCGCAACGCGGCTGAGCAACGCGGATCAGGCGAAAGCCGAGAGGGCGGCAAAGATCGATGAACAGTATGCCAGAACCCACGAGGCGGAGGGGAACAAGAAAGAGTCGATGCAGTCGATGGCCCAGGGCTACTGGGATGCGGCGAAGACTGCGCCCGATGAAACCTATTTCCCTCCCCGCTATGTAAATGGCATCGTTGTGCCGGGTCCGGCAACCCGCATGCCACCCAAGGGGCCGGAGTACGACGCGCGCCAGGCGGATCTTGGCACAACAGCGAAGGCTTTCGAAAAGACGGCCGCGACCCATCAGGCCGCCCAGGAGCGAATCGAGAAGACACGAGGGTGGGGTAAGTTCGCGGCTCCTCAAACAACACCGCAAGCTCCATCTCAGGCACCCGCGCAGAAACCTGCGCAACGCACCGCTGCACCGGCTGCACAGCCTGCTCCCGCTCCCGCAAAGCAAGTTGCCCAGCAGCTCCCCACCGGCCACAAGAAGGGCGACACGGTGAAGCTGAAGAACGGGAATACGGTGAAGATCAAACAGGTTTACGCGGACGGCAGCTTCGACTATTGAGGCCGCATGCCGACCGCGACCGTTGACGACATCGCTCCTGCATCCGTTCCATCGAGCGGCCATGCCTCGTTCAGCGACATCGTAGCCAGTCCGGATGTTGGGCAGGCGCCGAGCGGACTCCCGCCTCCGGATTACGTCGCTCAGCAAACAACCACTCACGCGCAGACATTGGCGGACCGTCTGATGCAGAATCAGTTGCGCCAAACCTCGCAGTGGATGGCCGACAGTCCGCCTCCGGTACCGGCCCCACCAATTCCCACCGGCCTGCGGCGTGAGAACCAGTTTTCGCAGCTGCCGGGTGGGATACCACCGGGCACACCAGTTCAGGGCAGCCCTGTCCTTCCAGTCGAGGGACTTCTGTTTTCCGCTGCCGCGCAAGGCCTGTCGAAGGTCGACGCGAAGATGGGCATGACCGGAGAGACCGGCGAAGCTCCTAATAAATTAGGAATCCCGCCGCACACTGAAATTCAGGGCGGTCCGGTTTCGCCCAAGCCCGGCGTCGCGCCAACGCTGGAATCGTTCCCTCGGCCGAGCGCACCAGAACCGCCCACGCCACCCGCGCAAGAACCAGCGCAACCCGTCGCTGCACAGCCTGCACCGGCACACGGCGCTGCAAAAGCCGCTGACATCGTAAGCCCAGCACAAAAGCCCGCGCCGAACCTCGAAGCGAAACTGCCGGCCAACCTCAGGGGAGCGAAGCCGCGCTACAGTCACGGGGCGAAACAGTTTGATCTGAACTTCGAAAGCGACCTCGACCGCGCCGCGTACATCACGGCACAAAAGACCCCGTCGAAGGCCGACGCCGCCTATCTCAAATTTGTGATGGACGCGACAGGTGAGGACGAAGACGCCATCCGTCTGCACGGGGGCAACGTGCGGGCCGCGATCAAAACTCAGGCCAGGACTGCGGAGCCGGGAACCCCCTTGACCGTACCCGACATGGCGCGGAAGAGATTCGCCGCGAAGCCCGCGCCGCAAGGTACAATCGAATCCCCAGGAGCCGACACAAGTGGAACACCAGCAAAACGACCAGCCCCAGCAGCAGTGGACTCCGGAGCAGCTCGCCCGGTGGACGCCGGAAGAACTGGAGAAGGGCCAGCGATTCATGAACCGGCTGGCGCAGGCCAGAGACCTGGGACTGGCGAGGCAACGGACGTCCTCATCCCCGGCGAACAGCGCTCCATCCCAGCCCACTACGCAGTCCGCGAGTTAAGCGAAATCCAGTCGAGCCACAACGGCCAGACTTTCGCAGCCAATCCGAACTACGGTCTCGAAAACGAGCGCGACTACTCGAAGCCCGAGAACCAGCAGCGGGTCATTGAGCAGTCGGCCGAGGGCGGACCGAACGAGGGATTCCAGCCCCGGTATCACGTCACTGACAACCCGGACATGGCAAACGGACCCGTGCTCATCGATGAGCAGGGAAACGCCATCGGGGGTAACTCGCGAACCATGCACCTTCAGCGGGTCTATGGCAGGGACGGGCAGAAGGCCGCGGAATACAGGGTGCTCCTGGAGAAAAAAGCCGCTCAGTTCGGCATCGATCCCGAAGTCATTCGCGGAATGCGCCAGCCCGTTCTGGTGCGCGTGGCATCTCAGGAAGGCCTCAACTCGCTGCCCACCGGCGCGAAGTGGGCCGTGCGGAAAACAAACGTGCAGGGACAAGCCGCGCTGAGTTCTTCCGAACGTGCCGCGGCCGACGCCGGCCAGATGTCGCCGGAGATGGTGAGCCACATTGCGGGCGCGATCGAGGAGGCCGGGCCCGACGCCACCCTCAACGATGCGCTCACGGGAAAATCCGGAACGGTGATTGTGAACCGCCTCATCGCCGACGGATTCTTCAGCGAACAGGAACGGCCGGGCTTGATGGATGGCAAGACGGGCGCGCTGACGCAGGTAGCGAAGGACCGGATTTCGAAAGCGCTGCTGGGCAAGTTCTTTCGCGACTCGGATCAGATCTCGAGAACGCCGGCATCGATCCGGAACAAGCTGGAAAGAATCGCGGCGCCGCTCGCGAAGGTGGCCGGCGATCCGGAGTGGGACATCACACCGGAACTTCGCGAGGCGATCGACTTGACGGAATTCGCGGGCGCGCACGGGATCAAGAATCTCAGCGACGTGGTGGCGCAGACGGGCATGTTCGGAGAAGCGCCGAAGTGGTCGGACGGAGCGGTGAAGCTGGCGGAGATGCTGAGGGATGGCAAGCCGAATGACGTGGTGAGCGCGTTCCGGAAGTACGTCAACTCGAAAGAACCCACGATGTTCGGGGAGTCGACGCCGGCGGAAGCGTTCCGGGATGCGTTCGGAGCTGAGAAGCCTGAGCGTCCGTCCTCCGCCACCAGCAGCGGCGTTGGCGAAGCCCCTTCGGGTCCCGGACCGACTCCCCCGGAAAGCGGACGCTCAAGTGGCGGCGGGGTACCGGCATCCAGTGTAACCGAACGGACGGAGAAACCGGCCGACAGGCCGCGGGACCGCGGGCCGGTAACGCTGGGCATGGGGCTCGGCGCATTCGAACCTTTCCTCCGCGAATCGATCGAGGACATGCGGGCGCTGAAAGCCACGCGCGATGCAGCCCTCGAGGAACTGGAGCGTTCGAAGATCACCAACGGAGAGAAGCAGTGGGGCGCGCGGGTACGCCACTTCTTCACGGCCACGCGGGATCTGTGGGGGGCACGAGCGAACCAGGGGATAGCAAAGGCCCGGAAGCTGACATACGCCTCGCGGAACCGGCGCACGGGCGTCGACACGATGGCCGAAGCCGTGGCGATCGCGCGCGAGTTCAAGGGCAATCCGGAAGAACTGAAATCCATCCTTGGCGGCTTCCATCCGGATCTGGCGCGAATCGATGACCCGAAAGTATACGAGCGGGTGATGGACAGAATTCAGGCTTTACGTCCGGCCATCGAGCGGGCTCTCGCGTTCAACGAAGGAAAGCCGGCTCCGGACGCCGCGGGCATGAAGGCCGTCGACCAGTTCTACACCAACATGGCCGAGATGACGGGGACGGAGGGCCGGCGAGTCGGCGTCCATCATTCGCTGTGGAATCCCGAGACGTACGTTCCGCACGTGCTGAATCCCAAAGGTGAAGGCCAGTATCCGGGACTCAGGAAGGCAGTCGGCCGCGCGCTGGGCGGCAATGTGGGCAAGTACTTCGGGTTTGCTCAGGAGCGGACGTACCCGACGCTACTGCACGCCGTGATGAACGACGTGATCCCGAAGACGATGAACGTGCATGATGCGTTCACGATCCAGCAGGACCACTTCGCCCGCGCGCGCGCGACGCGATTGCTCGAAGACCAGCTGCGGGATACGAATGTGGGCAAGTACGTCGTGAGCAAGCTGGCGCCCGTAGGATGGAAGCCGCTGGCATCTCACGCGGAGGAGTTCAAGCAGCTCGTCCCCTATGACACGGGCCAGATCGGTCCGGAGGGCAATGCAATTTTGGATACCGCGGAAAAGCGGCTCTACGTTCCGGACTTCATCTCAGACGCGCTGAAGGCGATCACGGCGCCGGACTACACGGTCGAGATCATGGGCAAGGACCTGATCCGCAACTCACAGGCGGCGACGAAAGCAGCGCAGCTGGGTCTGAGTCTGTTCCATGCCACGACTGAGAATTACATGGCTCTTGCCAACATGGGAATGAAGGGCTGGGCTAAGGCCCTCGCGGCCGATCGGGACTCGGGTGAATTTCTCGAAGGGGAGCGCAGGCTGATCCGGGCCGGAGGGACCACCGCGATCCAGGGCAATACGGTCGAGGCTTACAAGGCGCTGAGCCCGGGTTCGATCCCGACGTATCAGGACATCTGGCGCAAAGCTCCGGCCGTTCGGGAGATGGATCAGTTCGCGCACGCCATCAGCGATTTCACGTTCAACAATATGCAGCGGCGGTTTAAGGTGACCGACTTCATGCTGCACCGGGCGGCATGGATGGAGAAGCACCCGAATGCGATGCAGGGCGAGCTGCTCGAAGCTGAGCGCGGCATGGCGAAGGAAGTGAACGCCATCTACGGAGGCCTGCACTGGGAGAACATCGGGCTCAATAAAGCCACTGTCGAGATCTCGCGGGCGCTGATGCTGGCTCCGGACTGGACCATCTCGAACGTCTTCAATGTGAAGTACGCGTTTGAGAAGGGACCCGGCGGAAACATGGCCCGGATGTTCTGGATCCGGACGCTGGTGGGCGGGATGGTCGCAACGCAGGCCGCGAGCCTGATGTTCTCGCAGCACTTCAGCAAGCGCCCCACGATGGTCTACATGGGCAAGGACGTGAACGGAGAAGACATCTACCAGAACGTCTTCTTCAAGGGCGCGCCGGGCGATGCAACGAACCTGGTGACCAACATTTACGACTACGGGCTTGAGGGGATCTTCCGGACGATGGCGGGAAAGGGCTCGCCGACAGTTCGCACAGGCCTGCAGCTGGCGACCAACAAGGACTACCTCGGGCATGAGATCGCGCCGAAGGGGATGAACCCGCTGGCATCGAGCGTGCGGACCGCATTCAGCGCGGTGAAGTCGCTGGCGCCGATTCCGCTGAGTCTCACGAACCAGGTGGACATGCTGTTCGGTCCGGAGTCCCACAAGTACAAGTGGCCGGAGAGTCTGACGACGATGTTCAGCGGGAATCCGCCCTCGCACGTCGCGCCGCCGGGCACTCACATGAGTGGTGGCATCCTTCGGCCGAACGCGGAGCGCGAAGAGAATTCGACGCTCGATCAGATGGAGACGGGACGGGTTTACAGGGGCCATTCAGGCCGATGAAGAACGACGGGCGGCCGCTCCCATCTTGGCTATCTGCTGTCTGCGCTTCGGCGGCGTCATCAGCCGCATCAGCCGCGCAGCCTGTCTGACTGCCGGATCTCTGCGCGCGCAGCCGCAGGACACCTGCTTACCCTGCGTCAACCTGGTCCCGCGCACGATGATCCTGTTGCCGCAATCGCACTGGCACAGCCAATGGGTGTGGCCGCTCCTGCTCGATTCCTCGGAGAGGACTACGAGACGACCGAACCGCTGGCCCCTGAGATTCCGGACAGCCATCAGATTCACTTCACCGGCGGCGCGGCCGGCGGCGGAACGGGCGGCGGGGGCCACGCGAAGTAGAAACCGGCGGCGACGTAGACTGAAGGCGTGCCCGCAGAACCGGTCGTTTTCGAATTCGGCGAAAAATCACTTCCCGTGCTGGCCAGATTCATTGAGCGGGCAGGCCATCTCGGCATACCGTTGGACACG
>Ga0210386_10000267_pt1 | contig 47005 bp, 39 predicted proteins | sample IncBWH32OmetaG_FD_160091 | JGI IMG/M metagenome (GOLD analysis project Ga0210386, IMG submission 160091) | Forest soil microbial communities from Barre Woods Harvard Forest LTER site, Petersham, Massachusetts, United States - Inc-BW-H-32-O ...
CGGACCCCGGCCTTGAGCCGTCGGACCAGGATCTGAAGACCGCCGAAATCGAGTTTGCCGGCGAGATCGGCGAGGCTGACGGCTCTCCTCCCGGCTTCCAGCGCGGAATCTCGGCCTATCCGGCGCTGGACGAGCCGGTCTGGCTGGCGACCGCCGCCGATCTGCTGCAGGTCTACGCCCGTCCCGAAGCCGCGACTGCCCGGATCGGCTCGCTTCACCAAGCCGCCGGCGTGCCCGCCTACATTCTGACCGACGAACTGTTCGGCAAGCATTTCAGCATTGTCGGCACCACCGGTTCGGGTAAATCTTGCCTGGTTGCGGCGATCCTTGCCGCGGTGATCGACCATGCCCCAAACGCCCATGTCATGCTGCTCGACCCGCACAGCGAATATGCGAATGCGTTTGGCGAACGCGCCGAGGTGCTCAGCCCGGGCCACGGTCTTTATTTTCCCTATTGGCTGTTCAACTTCGAAGAGTTGGCCGAGATCGTCCTGGGCTCGGACCGCCAGCCCGATCAGGTCAAGATCCTCGGCGAGGCGGTGCTCGCCGCCAAGCAATCTTATTTCGCCAAAACCGGGCTCGAACGGCGCGGCACGGTCGACACGCCGGCCCCTTACCGGATCGCCGATGTGCTGCGCTTTATCGACACCGCGATGGGCAGCCTGAACCGGCCCGAAAGTGTCGCCGCCTATCACGCCGTCACCGGCCGCATCACCGCGCTGCAAAACGACGCCCGCTACGGCTTTGTCTTCAACACCCGGATGACGTTGCGCGACGAGCTGTGCGACATCCTGGCGCAGCTGTTTCGGATTCCGGTTGCCGGCCGGCCGGTCACGATCCTCGATCTTGCCGGCGTTCCGTCGGAAGTGGTGAATGTCGTCGTCTCGGTGCTGTGCCGGCTCGCCTTTGATTTCGCGCTGTGGAGCGAGACGCCGGTCCCGATCACGATCATCTGCGAGGAAGCGCATCGCTACGCGCCGCGCGACAAGTCCCTGGGGTTCGAAGCGGCCAAGCGGGCCTTGTTCCGCATCGCCAAGGAGGGGCGCAAATACGGCGTGTCGCTGTGCGTCGTCAGCCAGCGGCCGTCAGACCTCGCTCCCGGCCTGTTATCGGAATGCAACACGCTCTTTGCGCTGCGCATGACCGGCCAGGAGGACCAGGACATCGTGCGCAGCGCGGTCCCCGAATCCTGTTACGGCCTGCTGAATTTTCTGCCGGCATTGCGCAACGGCGAGACAATCGCCGTCGGAGAGGGGGTGTCGTTGCCGATGCGCATCTGCCTCTCGCCGTTGCCGGCTGGGCGCCGCCCCAAAAGCGCCACTGCTTCTTTTACCGAGGCGTGGAAGAACGAGACCGACGGCAAGCGGATCGAGCAAACCGTCGAACGCTGGCGTCGCGGCATTCGCCAACCCTCGGGATAATATTTCCCGATCTGCCGCCGATCTTGCGCGGGTCGGGGTTTCACTACATATCCCAGGCGCATCAACGCCAACCCGCGACGGCAGACCATGACCCAGGAAACCAGAAGCTTCCAGGCGGAAGTCAGCCGCCTTCTCGAAATCGTCGCGCATTCGCTGTACAGCGAGAAAGAGATCTTTCTGCGCGAACTCATCTCCAACGCCTCCGACGCTTGCGATCGGCTGCGCTATGCCGCGCTGACCGAACCGGCGCTGGCCGAGGGCGACACCGATTATCGCGTCGTGCTAACCCCCGACAAACCGGCCCGAACCTTGACGATCGCCGATAACGGCATCGGCATGAACCGCGACGAATTGATCGAAAATCTCGGCACCATCGCGCGCTCGGGGACGGCCGCCTTCATGAGCCAGCTGTCGGGCGATTCGCGCAAGGATATGAGCCTGATCGGCCAGTTCGGCGTCGGCTTTTACTCGGCCTTCATGGTCGCCGAAAAGGTCGAGGTCCTGGCCCGCAAGGCGGGCGACAGCGAAGGTTGGCGTTGGATTTCCGACGGAAAGGGCGAATTCACGATCGAGGCGTGGCCCGAGGCGGCGCGCGGTGCCGCGATCATCGTCCATGTGCGCGAGGGCGAGGATGAATATCTCGATTCAGCCCGCCTGCGCCGCATCGTTCACACCTATTCCGACCACATCGGCTTGCCGATCCTGCTGAAGGACGGCGGCAAGGAAGAGACGATCAACACTGCCTCGGCGCTGTGGACCCGGTCGCGCTCCGAAATCACGCCCGAGCAATACAAGGAATTCTACCATCACGTCGGCCACAGCTTTGACGATCCGTGGCTGATATTGCACAACAAGGCGGAGGGCGTACTCGAATACACGAATCTATTGTTCGTGCCTTCGACCAAGCCGTTCGATTTGTTCGACCCGGACCGGAAGAGCCGGGTCAAGCTCTATGTCCGGCGGGTGTTCATCACCGATGAGGGCACCGAATTATTGCCGGCCTATTTGCGCTTTTTGCGCGGCGTCGTCGACAGCGAAGACCTGCCGCTCAACATCAGCCGCGAGATGCTGCAGTCAAACCCGATGGTCGCGAGAATCCGCCAGCAGCTGACCCGGCGCGTGCTGACCGAGCTCGGCAAAAAGGCGACCGAGACGCCCGGCGAATATGCCACGTTCTGGGACAATTTCGGGGCGGTGCTGAAGGAGGGGCTGTACGAGGACCGCGAGCAGCGCGACACGCTATTGGAGCTGGCGCGCTTCCATTCGACCGCACGCGACGGGTTCGTGTCGCTCGATGAATATGTCGAAAAGATGCGGCCGGGGCAGGATGCGATCTACACGATCACCGGCGACAATCTCGAAGTGATCAAACGCAGCCCGCAGCTCGAGGGCTTTCGTGCGCGCGGCGTCGAGGTGCTGTTGCTGACCGATCCGATCGACGAATTCTGGATGCCGGCGATCGGCACCCATAAGGAGAAACCATTCAAATCGGCGACCCGCGGCGGCCTTGATCTCGAAAAGATCGCGGCTTCCGAGGAGCAGCCGCGGGAACAGCCGGCTCCGCCGGCCAAGCTCGCCAGCCTGATCGCGATCTTCAAGCTGGCGCTGGGCGACGCGGTCAAGGACGTGCGCAGCTCGGATCGGCTGACCGACAGTGCCGTGTGTCTTGTCGCCGACGAGGGCGACATGGACATGCATTTCGAGCGGCTGTTGAAGCAGCATCGCCAGCTCGACACCGAAGCCAAGCGCATTCTCGAATTGAACCCGCGCCACAAGCTGATCGAGCGGCTCGCCGCGAGCGTCGGCGACAGTGGCGCCTCCGACCAGATCGGCGAATTCGCCTGGTTGCTGCTCGACCAGGCGCGGATCGTCGAGGGCGAGCTGTTGCCCGATCCGCCGGCCTTCGCCCGCCGGTTGGCGGTGCTGCTGGAGCGCGGCCTGCCGCAGGCGGCGTGACGCCCGGTCATTATTCCGTCGCGCCGCGCGGCGCCTGCCGGGCGCTGCCCCTCTTCGCGGCGCGAATGACGGAGCCTGATACAGGGAGACCAGCATGAAGTTGGCGGTAGCGTTGCGGATTTCGGCCACCGCCGGGATCGACATGGAGCTGGTCCGGGAGGCCGAGCGGCTCGGCTACGAGGCAGTGTGGTGCGGCGAGGCCTATGGAACCGATGCGGTGTCGCCGGTCGCCTGGGTCTTGGCGCAGACGGCGACGATCAAGGCCGGCACCAGCATCCTGCAGATGCCGGCGCGCACCCCCGCCTGCGCGGCGATGACCGCGATGACCTTGCAGGCGCTCAGCGGCAACCGGTTTTTGTGCGGCATCGGACCGTCGGGGCCGCAGGTCGTCGAGGGCTGGCATGGCGTGCCCTATGGCAAACCCTTGGCGCGCACCCGCGAATACATCGCGATCATCCGCCGGATCCTCGAACGCAAGGCGCCGCTCGAATTCGCGGGCGAGCATTACCAGATCCCGTACAACGGGCCGGGCGCGACCGGGCTCGGCAAGCCTTTGCGCAGCATCGTTCACGGCGACCCGAGCCTCAAAATCTACACCGCGGCGATCGCCCCGGCCGGGCTGCGGACAGCAGGCGAAGTCGCGGACGGGACCCTGCCGTTTTTCATGTCGCCGGAGCAGGCGGAGGCGATCGTCGGTCCGGTGCGCGAAGGCCTTGCCAAGGCCGGGGACGACAAGACCCTCGCGGATTTCGATCTCGCACCCTATGTGCGGGTCGCGATCGGCGACGATCTAGCGGCTTGCAGAGACGCAATCCGGCCCAATCTCGCTCTCTATATCGGCGGCATGGGCGCCCGCTCTAAGAATTTCTACAACGATCTGGCAAAACGCATGGGCTACGAGGCGGCGGCCGAGACGATCCAGGACCATTATCTCGCCGGGCGGCGCCGCGAGGCCGAGGCCGCGGTGCCCGACGCGCTGATCGACGAGACCTCCCTGGTCGGGCCAACAGAGCGGGTGCGCGAGCGGTTGCGGGCATGGCAGGCGATTGCCAAGGACCACCGGGTCGGGTCGCTGGTATTGGCCGGAGCCGACATCGCGGCGCTGCGTACCGTCGCCGAGGCGGTGCTGTGAGAGAGGTGCGATGACCGATTCCCTCGGGCCTCTCGCCGGGGCGATCGAACGCGACGGGTTCGCCTTTGTTCGGGCGCCCGAGATGCGGGGGCTATTGGGCGCGGCCCCGCTGCGCGACTGGGATTCGTTCGCGGCGAGCTGGAACGATCTCGGCGTCGACGCCTATATGGCCGATGGCGGGCGCTATCGCCGGCGCCGTTTTGCCTGCTATCGCGCGACACCGGCCGGGGTTCTGCGCAAGCCGCATCAGCCGCATTACCAGAGCCGCGACTACAACGCCTTAAACGGCGGCGTCGAGCGTTGGTTCGACCCGGTCGCCGAGACGATTGGCCGGCACCCGGCGCTGGCAGCCGTTCTCGGCGCCAGCCACGAGTTGTTTGATCGGATGACCCCGGCGACGTACCGGCCCGATGCCTGGCATGTCGAACTGCATCAGTTTCGCATCGAGGCGCGGTCGGGCGAGGCTGGCCAGCCGACCCCCGAGGGGATGCACCGCGACGGGGTCGACTGGGTGCTGGTGCTGATGATCCGCCGCGAAAACATCAAAAGCGGCGAGACGACGATTTTCGACCTCGCCAGGCGGCCGCTCGGCAGCTTCACGTTGAGCCGGCCGCTCGACGCCGCCCTCGTCGACGACAGCCGCGTCTATCACGGCGTCACCTCGGTCGAGCCGATCGACCCGGTCACCCCCGCCTATCGCGACGTTCTGGTGGTGACCTTTCGGCGGGAATAGGCGGGGATCGGCGTGGAATCGAGGTACTTCCCGGACCGAGGTTGGTCACGAGTGCGCGTGCAGCAGGATTTGCGTCGCCGTCCAGATCATGCCGCCCACGGCCAGCGTCGCCGCGACCCCGACCCCGATCACCCATTTGATCAGCCGCGGCTCGACCTCGGCAATCTCACGCCGCAAATCGGCGATGTCGGTCTTGCTCGCGAGTTTCGAAACGTCGAAATCTCGCGCCAGCCGCACCGCGCGCGTAACCGCCTCGGCCTGTTCGTCGGTAAAGCCCGACGCCTTCAGGTCCTTGACGAGTTCATGTGTGTCGAGCGTGCCGATCATCGCCGCGTGGCATTCTGACGGTTCCCGCCCCCTTTTACGCCAGTCATTCGCCGATGCGAAACAGCCCGGGGACAGGTAACATGGCCGCTCAATCATCGCGGGGAGTTGTCCATGTCGCGGCACCATGTTTTGCGGGCCAGTCCCGAGACTTGTCATTGGGGATTTTTTGATGCCGGGCTGAAACCGGTGCTGAGGGTCGCGTCGGGCGACACGGTGACCCTGGACAGCGTTTCGGGCGGACCCGACGTGTTGCCCGCGGACGGGCGCTTCGACATCCTGCCCGAGCATAGGGCGATCCACGCCGCGATCGAGCCGCGGCTCGGCGCGCATATCCTGACGGGGCCGATCGCGATCGACGGGGCCGAGCCCGGCGACGCGCTCGCGATCGAGATCATGTCGATCGATTGCCGGCAGAATTGGGGCTACACCCGCATCCGCCCGCTGTCGGGCACCCTGCCCGAGGATTTCCCGGTGCGGCGCACCTGGCATACCGCGATCGACCGCCAGCGCGGCATCGCCACCGTGCCGTGGGGTGCGGAGATCGAGCTGGCGCCGTTTTTCGGGGTCATGGGGGTGGCGCCGCCGCCCGCCTATGGCGCCGTGACGTCGATCGTGCCGCGCGAATTCGGCGGCAACATGGATCTGAAGGAGCTGGTGGCCGGCACGACCCTCTACCTGCCGATATGGAGCGAGGGCGGGATGTTCTCGGCCGGCGACGGCCACGGCGTGCAGGGCGACGGCGAGGTTTGCGTGACCGCACTCGAAACCGCCCTGACCGGCACCTTCCGCCTGAGTTTGCATAAGGGCATGGGAATCGACCTTCCTCGCGCGGAAACCCCGACGCACTTGATCACGATGGGTTTTGACGAGGATCTCGACGACGCCGCCAAGACCGCCTTGCGCCAGATGATCATCCTGATCGGCGAGCGCATGGGGCTCGGGCGCGAGGACGCCTATATGTTCTGCAGCCTCGCCGTCGACCTGCGGGTGACGCAGCTGGTCGATGGCAATAAGGGCATCCACGCGATGCTGCCCAAGCGCTACGTCAACAGCGCTGCGGACGGCGCCCCTCGATTTGGTAGAGCTTGATACGACCTGCGATGACAGCGCCGCTGGTTCCTTCGGAACTTCTCGATCCGGTCGTCGCCTTTTTTCGACCTCAGCGGATTATCCTGTTTGGCTCCACGGCCCGCGGGGAGGCCGGGCGGGACAGCGATATCGATCTGCTCGTCATCGTCGGCGATGATACGCCGGCCGAAAAGCTGACCCTCGGGGCCAGGTTCGAGGCGCGCCGATCCTATCGTGAAGCGGCCGATATATTCCCGATGCCGGCCGCGACTTTCGAGCGCAACCGAACGATTGTCGGCACCCTTGCCGCTGAGGCCGACGCGGACGGGATCGTTGTTTACGGCCCGCCGATGGAGCCTCCGTCGATGAGAACCCCCGATCCGCGGACACGCTGGCAAGCCGTCGAGCGCTGGCTTGCGGTCGCCGAGCGCGACCGTGCGGCGGTCGCGGTTGTTCTGTCCTCAGGTTCGGCCTTGCATGGCATCGCCGCATTTCACTGTCAGCAGGCGGTCGAAAAGCTGCTGAAGGGATTTCTGGTTCTCGCGCGCAAAAGATCGCGCAAAACGCATTCGCTGTCGGATCTCGGCGCGATGGCCGAGGCGAGCTTTCCCGATATTGCCGAGCTTGTTGCCGCGGCAGAAAACTGGAGCAATTGGGCGGTCGCGTACCGTTACCCATCGGAAGAAGGCGACGCTCCGCCGGAGCCGGACGAGGACGAATTGCGCCGTGCTCTCGCCGTGATCGATGCGCTGGCGAATCGCTTGCGGGCCGAGCGTCCGCAAAACCCCGGCGCATGAAAGGGATGGCGCCATAACGCGGTCGCGGCAGCGAGTGGGCCCAAGATTGCAGCCCGCAAATTAAGAGTTCGACGCGCAAGGAGGTACCAGCGGTGTCATGACGACCGAATTAGAAGTCGTGCAGCATTATCGGGCTGAGAACATTACGGCGCGCGTGCTGGCGGCGCTGCGTGCCGTGTACGGGCCGGACGCGCCGATCACCCCGGATTTGCTGGCGCCGATAGATCACTTTCACGGGATGGGTTTGGTTGCCACGAGAGAGCTCGGGTCAGCTCTGAAACCGAAGGCGAGCGATCATTTGCTTGATATCGGCTGTGGGATAGGCGGGCCAGCTCGCTGGTTTGCCGCAAGATTCGGATGCCGGGTGACAGGGGTCGATCTCACTGAAAGCTTTTGTGAAGCGGCCCGCCAGCTAACTAGCCTCGCCGGGCTTGCCGATCGCGTGACCATACTGCATGGGTCGGCGCTCTCGCTCCCCATGCCAGATGCAAGTTTCGACGCGGCGTATTCGCAGGCTGTTTTGATGAACATTTCGGACAAGCTAGGCTTTGCGCTCGAAGCGTTCCGAGTGCTCCGCCCCGGCGGAATGCTGGGCATTTCTCTTGTCGGCCCCGGTCCGGTCGGAGAGCCGTATTACCCGCTGCCTTGGGCAACGACGCAGGCCAGCAGCTTTCTTGCAACGCCTGATCAGATCCGCACCGAGTTGCAGGCCGGAGGTTTCGAGATCCTCTCTCTTCACGACACGACAGTCGCGACGATCGAGACCTTTTCCCCGATCCTGAAGCGGCTTGAGACGGAGGGGCTGCCGCCCTTGGGCGAACACGTCGTCACCGGGGAAAATGCAAGGGAATGGCGGATCAACGCGATGCGCAGCTTGGGCGACCGCCGAACCTCCATGATCGAGGTGCTCGCGCGCAAGCCCGCCTGAATGAGAAAGCAATCGCCGGATAGAGCCGGGCTCCTCGGCGCGCCATCTTCACCAAGTGATGATGTGCAGGAGCGAGTAATGTTGGATTTCGACAAATGCTGGGCGGCGGTCGAGGGGCGCGACGCCGCCGCCGACGGCAGCTTTTACTACGGGGTCAAGACGACGGGCGTTTATTGCCGGCCGGGCTGCGCGTCGCGGCGCCCGTTGCGCGTCAACACGGTGTTTTTCGAGACGATCGCGGCGGCCGAGGCGGCGGGGTTGCGGGCGTGCAAGCGCTGCCGGCCGGGCGACGCCTCCGCGGCGTCGCGGCATCTCGCAGCGGTCGAGAGGGCCTGCGCGCTATTGCGCACGAGCGAAACGATGCCGAGCCTCGCCGACCTCGCCGATGCGGCGGCGATCAGCCGGTTCCACTTTCACCGTGTGTTCAAGCAAATCACCGGGGCGACCCCGCGCGATTATGCCCGTACCCACCGGCTCGGCACTTTCGCGCAAAAGCTCGACGCCGGAGAGAAGGTCACCGCGGCGATCTATGCCTCGGGGTTTGGGTCGAGCTCGCGCGCCTATGAGGCAGCATCGACGGTTCTCGGCATGACCCCGGGGGCTCGCCGACGCGGCGGCGAGGGCGAGACGGTCCGCTTTGTGACGGTGGCGACCCCGCTCGGCTGGGCATTGGTCGCCGCGACCGAGCGCGGGGTGTGCCTGACAGCACTGGGCGACGACCGCGAGCCGCTCTGCGCGATGGTGCGAGCGCGCTTTCCGGCGGCGAAGTTGGTCGCCGAAGATCGGGGGTTGGCTGATTGGGCCGAGCGGATCGTGCGCTTTATCACGGCGCCCGAGCATTCGCTCGACCTGCCGCTCGACATCCGCGGCACTGCGTTTCAGGCGCGGGTATGGCGCGCGTTGCAGAAGATCCCGCTCGGCCGTACCGCGACCTACAGCGAGATCGCGCGCGAATTGGGCCAGCCGACGGCGGTGCGCGCTGTGGCGCGGGCCTGCGCCGCGAACGATCTGGCGCTATTGGTGCCGTGTCATCGGGTGATCCGCGAGGACGGCGATCTCGCCGGCTATCGCTGGGGGATCGACCGCAAACAGGCCTTGCTCGACCGCGAGCGCGACGCGGCGTCGAAAGATGAAGCCGCCTGAGACCGCGGCCGATCGCGTCGCCGTCGCCGATTGGCCGGCGGCGGCGGCGGCGCTCGACAACGACGGCTGCGCCACGGTGCCGTTGCTGAGCGCCGGACAATGCCGGGCGCTGATCGCGCTCTACGATGACGACGACGCATTTCGCCGCCGCATCGTCATGCAGCACCACTCCTATGGCAGCGGCGAATACAAATATTTCGGCTACCCTCTGCCGCGGTTGGTCGAGGCGCTGCGGCGCGCGGTCTACCCGCATCTGGCACCGATCGCCGAGCGCTGGCGCGAGCGGCTGCACGAACCGGGGCGGTTTCCGCCGACCTTGGACGCCTATCTCGACGAGTGCCATCAAGCGGGTCAAGAGCGGCCGACGCCGCTGATGCTCAAATACGGCCCCGGCGACTACAACCGGCTGCACCAGGATCTTTACGGCGCGCTGGTTTTTCCATTGCAGCTGACGGTGCTGCTCAGCGAGCCGCAGGCCGATTTTACCGGCGGCGAGTTTTTATTGGTCGAGCAGCGGCCGCGAATGCAGTCCCGCGGCGAGGTCGTGCCGCTGCGGCAGGGTGAAGCGGTGATCTTTCCGGTGCATCACCGCCCGGTCGGAGGGACGCGCGGGTCTTATCGCGTCACGATGCGGCATGGCGTCAGCCGGGTGCGCAGCGGCGAGCGCTACACCCTCGGCATCATTTTCCACGACGCCGCCTGAGCGGGACCTCGTCATTCCGGGACGACCCGTGCGGGCCGGCTCGGAACCCATGAACGTGAGCTTCACAAGCCGGCACCCGCGGGCGCCGTCGCATCCCTGGCTGAGGGCGGTGTGCATGGGTTCCGGGCTCGCCGCTCCGCGGCGCCCCGGAATGACCGCGGTCGGACGTTCAGCCGATGATGGTCGGAAACAGATCCTGCCAATCGGGGTTCTGCTCCTCGATCAGGCGGATTTTCCAGTCTCTTCGCCATTTCTTCAGCGCCTTCTCGCGGGCGATCGCGGCGGTTGGATCGTCGTGGGTCTCGAACCATACCAGGCGGTCGACGCCATATGTCGCGGTAAAGCCGGATGCCGCTTTGGTCTTGTGCTGGTGGACTCGGCGAGGGAGGTCGCTCGTGATGCCGAGATAGAAGTTCCATACTTGCGGCTGGCGAGCAGATAAACGTGAAACGGCATGGCCGCTATCTTGGGTCATTCCGGGGCCGGTGCAGCCGGAGCCCGGAACCTATGAACACGGCCATGCGGTATACCCATCGGCTGACGCCGGCCACGACCTCAAAATTCGGTGTGCATGGTTCCAGGCTCGGAGCTGGGCCGGCCCCGGAATGACCTCTAACCGGGTTCGGCGACCGCGGCGGACCACGGAGACATTACGTCGGAGATGCCGTGGTTGAGGCCGTCGGCGCCATGCAACACCAGGTTTGGGCAGGCGAAGCGGGTCGGGAAGACGCCATGCTCGGCCAATGTCGCGCCCGGCTTGGCCAAAAGCGCCTCGACTATCGGAGGCGACAGGCGGCGGTCGATGCCAAGGCGGTCGGTGCCGCTTTCGTCGATGCGCGGGTGATGCGCCGCCGTCGCCGGGTCCATCGCGAAATCGACGACAAAGCTCGCCATCTGCAAGACCGCGGCGAGGATGCGCCGCCCGCCCGAGGCGCCGACGCCGAACCACGGCCGACCGTCGCGCATCGCCACGGCCGGACACATGTTGGTCAGCGCCCGTTTCCCGGGTGCAAGCGAATTCGGCCTGCCGGGGCGCGGGTCGAACCACATAACCCCGTTGTTCATCAGGATGCCGGTGCCGGGCAGCACATAGCGGCTGCCAAAGCTCGACAGCAGCGTTGTGGTCAGCGCGGCGATCGTGCCTTCGCGGTCGATCGCGGTGATGTGGGTGGTCGAGGTTGGAGCGGCTGTCTCGACATCGCCGGCGTGGTCGAGGCGGTCGCGATAGGCTTCGCCCAACGCCTCGATGACCGCGTCGAAATAGGCGGCATCGGGTGTCGCGCCAAAGCGGCGTCGGGCCAGTCGCTCGACGACGAAAGCCAAGGTCGGCCCGGCGGTCATCCCGGGCGCCGATTGCAGCACCGCGTCGCGATAGGGGATCGCCAGCGCCGGCATAACCCGGGCGCGGCATTGCGCGAGATCTGCGGCCGACAGGGCGCCGCCGGCGGCGTCCACATCGGCGGCAATCGAGCGGGCGATGTCGCCGCCGTAGAAATCGTCGGGGCCGGCGGCGGCGAGGCGGTCCAGGGTTTCGGGCAGATGGCCGAGCGGCAAATGGGCGATGTCCCGCTCGGGCGGGCACACCGGCGGCAAGCCATCGGGCAGCCACACCCGCCGGCTCTCGCCATAGAGCCTCAGTTCGGCCGCGGCCGCGGAAACCTTGACCGTCGTGAACCAGTCGACCGGCAACCCTTCGCGCGCCAGAGCCACGGCCGGCGCTACCAGCTCTCGCCACGGCATCCGGCCAAAACGCTCGATCGCCGCCGCATAGCCGCGCACCGCGCTCGGTATGGCAAAGCACAGCGGGCCATGGATGTTGCGGTCGCCCTCGACCTGCGGCCAGGTGAACAGCTCGGTCTTGGTGGCGCCGGTCAGCGGGAACGCCGTGGGATCGAGACCGCGCGGTGCGATCGGGCCGAAATCGACGGCTTCCGCACGATCGGCGCCGGCGCGATGCACGACCATGAACCCGATCCCGCCGAGCCCGCTGTTCCACGGCTCGAGTGCCGCCAAGGCCAAAGCGGTGGCGACGGCGGCGTCGACCGCAGTTCCCCCCGCGGCCAAGATTTCGGCCCCGGCCGTTGCAGCGGTGCGGCTTTGCGAGACGACGATGCCACCGCGCGACGAAACCCCAGGCTTGCGGATTTCCCAGTTCTGGGTCAGGTGCGTCACCGGCCGCCCCATTCTCGTTCGAGGGTGATCCGCGCAACTCGCGAAGCGCACAAGATCGACGCGGTATTCAGGCCGGCTGGCAAATGCCGGGGTCCGGGTTCGCCGGATATCACCTTGCGGGTGCTGCGTAGGCCTCAAACGAAGCGATGCAGCTCGCGCGCAATTGAGAATCGGTGATCGGGCCGCATTCGATCGCTTCGCGCTTTTTGCGGAACGCCGGATTGCTGCGCAGCAGCGCCGCATATTGTTCGCTCTGGCGGACGTTCGCCGCAGCTTCGGGATTATTCGTCGGCATCGCCTGAGCCAACGCTGCCACGGCAAACGCGGCCGTAAACAGAGCGGCAAGAGCGGCCGCCAGACACCTCTGCATTGTTTCCTCCTTGTCCAGCCATCCTCGACAGCTTCTCGCCAGCGCCGCTCGCGCGTATACGGCTCGCCGAATGTTCCGCGCTAGCGGCGGGCGGTGTCAAGCCGCGCCGAGCGCGGCCGCTCGGCTTTCCTCGATCGCCCCCCTGCCCCGCAATCGGTCGAGGATCATCCGAGGCAGCAGATGGGCCGGCAAGTCGACCCGCCGCGCCCGTGGCGCCGCACCGTCGACCAGGACATAGTCGCTAGCCCAGTCGTTGAAGCCGAAATGGCCAAAGGCGTGCGGCAGGCTGGGGAGATGGTCGCCATAAAAGCCGAACAGCGCGTCGCGCCGGCGCGGCCCCAACTCGTCGAGCATGATCCCCAGCATCTCGTCCGAGCGGGTAAGTCCATCGAGATAACGCAGCAGGGACCGGCCCTCAGGCAGCTCCGCCGGATCGAAAAGGCGGCGTACCGCCGGGTCGATTTCAGCCCCGCCCTCCTGCCAGGGACCGTGATTGCCCATCGTAATGACAAATATAAAGGTCCGCGGCCCCGCGGCGTCGAGCACGCTTATCACCTGCCGGGCGAGATCGGGATCGGATCGGTAGGGCGGGCGGCGCGATCCGCCGAGGGTGTCGCGGCCGAGAAAAGTGTCAAAGCCGAGCGCCGCCAGGGTCAAATCCCGTCTGAAAAAGCCCCGATCAAACGGATGCAGGCACAAGGTGCGATACCCCTCGCCGCGCAAATGCGACGCCAACGAGGCAAGGGGCGCGCGGGCGAAAGCGTGATACGGGTTGAACCGGTCGTACCCCAGCCGATCTTCCGGAATTCCGGTCAGCACCGCGAACTCGGCGCGCATCGTGTTGGCGCCCCAGGCCGCGACATCGAGCCGGCCATAAGTCGCGCCCTCGCGCAGGCAGGCATCGAAGCCGCGCATCATATCGACGGGTATGCGCGCCGATATCCGTCGGGCATCGAAGAAAGATTCGCACTGCACGACGACGACCGGCGTCGCCGCGCCGCCGTTTTTGAGCGCCGGCGCCGGCAACGGGCGATAGTCGGCGCGGCGCCGGGCCCGCTCGGCGCGGGCGATGATCCCGTAGACGAGGAGCGTCGCGAACGGGCCGAGCCGGGCCGCATCCGCGACCGGCGCGCCGCTCGGCCGAAAGCCCCGCAGAACGGCGGCGGCCCGCCCCAGTGTCGGCTCGCGCGACACCACCCATCCGACCGTCCATACCACCAGCAGAAAAAGGGCGGCCAACAACGGTTCCGGCTGCCACAATGCCGGTCGAAAAATGAGCAACCCGATGCCGCAGGCAATCGCCGCCAACGCACCGCCGAGGACAAACACCGGTCCGGCAAACGGCAAATAGAGGTGCGGGTGGGTAAAGACATGCGGCAGTTCGGACATGTCGGAAAATACCACCGGCTCGCGCAAAGCCCCTCGCTTGGCGTGGTCGGCGAGGGCGAACCCGCCGCCCAGCGACAGCAGCACAACGCCGGTGAACAGCGGCCGCCCGGTTGCGAGGAGCAACAGACCCCCCGCGAGCAGCAGCGGAAAGACATCGAGCGCCACCGCCGATAACCCCGTCATCCGCGCCGCGGCGACACGGCGCGGGATCAGCCACGCCGCCGCCGCCGCCGCCGCCGCAATCGCGAGACGGAGCGCTTCACCGGTCATGCAAGCCCGGCGGGCGGATCCGGAAGCTGTAGCGGCGCAGGATCGCGTCGCCGATAAAGGCGGGCGCGATGTCGCAAAATTGCAGACCAAGCACCAGCGGCCACGGAAAGGCGACACGGCGGCGCCCGCGGTCGAGACCGCGCTTCACCACTCGTGCGGCATTATCGGCGCCGACCAAAAACGGGGTTGGCCCGTCAAACCGATCGGTCATCGGCGAGTCGAAAAAGCCGGGGCACACGATCGTGACGCCGACGCCGCGCGGCGCGAGCCTCGGCCGCAGCGCCTCCGCGTAAGCGCGCAGCCCGGCCTTGCTGGCGCAATAAGCGGGGCTGTTGGGCAGCCCGCGATAGGCCGCGATCGAGGCCACGACGGCCACCCGCCCGTGTCCGCGCCGGCACAGCGCCGGCAGCAGCGGCTCGACCGTGTTGACCGCGCCGAGCAAGTTGACGCGCACCTGGCGCGTCGCACTTTCGACACCTTCGGACGGCGCATCGGGCTCCGGCCCGGCCGAGGTCCCGGCATTGGCGATCAACAGCTCGACCGGATGGTCGCGATCGAATTCGGTCAGCCACACCGCCATCGCCGGCGCGTCGACAACATCGATCGCCGCCATCCTTACCTCGGCTCCCCGCGCCTCGCAGGCATCGGCAGTCTCCCCCAGCCTGCGGCGATCGCGTCCGAGCAGGCCCAATACCGTTTGTGGAGCGGCAAAGGCTTCGGCCAAGGCGGCGCCGAGCCCGCTTGAAGCACCGGTGATGATGACGGCACGAAAGGGTCGGCGCATCCCACTACACTAAAGCCGCAGCCGAGAAATGCCGGCGTCCGAAAGGCGTCAGAATTCGAACCCCCAGAAAATTGATTACGATATGAAGTGGACGGCGCATCCCCGCCATTGGAGGAGTAATGCGCCAAAACGGACATGGCCGTCCCTGCGGCATTTTACCGTGGGTCGCCGGCGCGGCGGGGATCCGCGCCGCAGGCCCGGTCCACAGCCGGCAATCGGTTTGAGCTGGCGATAGGCGGCAACGCGCGCATGGCGGCGCCCGCAGTAGCCCCGTCAATTCGCCGACCATGTCACCGGTGCGGCGCCGCCGGCACAGCGGGTGGACAAGGCCTGCCACGGGCAATAGAACCGGTGCTGTGGGTCCGGATGCCGCTGCCATTCATCCCGATCGGCCCAAACATCGGAGGGCGAGAAAATGATCGTCGAACAGATCTGGACCGGGAATGCCGGCCGAAATTTCAATTACCTGATCGCCTGCCGCGAGACCGGCGAGGCCTTGGCGGTCGACCCGCTCGACCACGAAAAATGCCTGGCCGGAGCCAAGGCAAGAGGCTGGACGATCACTCGCATCCTCAACACCCACGAGCATCGCGACCACACCGGCGGCAATGCTGAGATGGTCGCCGCCACCGGCGCCAAGGTGCTGGCGCATGTCAACGCTAAGGACAAGATCCCGGAAATGGATCAGGGCCTGCGCGCCGGGGACGTGATCAAGATCGGCAAGACCGTCGAACTCGAATGCCTCGACACCCCCGGCCACACGATGTCGCATATTTGCATCATGGCGCGCGGCGACACGCCGGCACTGTTCTGCGGCGACACCTTGTTCAACGCCGGGGCCGGCAATTGCCACAACGGCGGTCATCCGAACGAGCTCTACAACACGTTTGTCAATCAGCTGTCCAAACTGCCCGAAACGACGCTGATCTATCCGGGGCACGACTACATCGCGCGCAATCTCGCATTTACCCTCGACCGCGAGCCGGACAACGCCGACGCCAAGGCGATGCTGCCAAGGGTCGAGAAGCAAGACACCGACCGGGCGCTCGTCACCACGCTCGCCACCGAGCGCGAGATCAACACGTTCTTCCGGCTGACCAGCCCGTCGGTGATACGGCGGCTGCGCGAGGCATTCCCCGATCTGCCCGCTAACCCCGACGCGAAGACCGTGTTCCTGAAGCTGCGCGAGTTGCGCAACAAGTGGTGAGTTTCGCTGGGGTCTGAGTTTCGCGGGCGAACGGTTGCAGCCTGGCCTAGGCGGCAAGGCGACCTTTCAGCACGATTCCGGCAGAGCGGCCGGTGGCTTCGCCGTTTTCGACCGCGACGGCGCCGTTGACGATCGTCGCGGCGATGCCGTCGGCCTTTTGCACGAGCCGGCCCGCGCCACCCGGCAGATCCTGCTCCACGGTCGGCAGGCACGGCTTGGTCCGTGCCTCGTCGAAGACGACGAGATCGGCTGCGTAGCCGGCGCGTAAGAGGCCGCGATCGTCAAGTTCCCAGGCAGAGGCATTGTCGAAGGTCAGCATGCGCACGGCTTCCTCGAGGGTGAATTGCTGCTTATCACGCACCCAATAGCTCAACAAATGGGTTTGCAGCGACGAGCCCATCTCTTGGCACACATGGGCACCCGAATTCGCCCAATCCGCCGGTCTTGCTTTTGGCGTTGGCGCCTCTGCCGATGCCCTCGGCGTTGGTAGCAGCGATGGCGTCGGCGCCGGTCCTGAAGAATGCTCAACTCGGCTATAACGGGTTTTTGACGGCCGGGCTCTTCGGCCTGACATTGGTTTTCCGCGAACGCAGGCCTTGGGTGTCTGGGATTTTACTCGGCCTGCTCACCTAAAAGCCGCAGTTTGGGGTGCTATTCCCACTGGCGCTGCTGGCCTCACGCAATTGGCGGGCGCTGGCAAGCGCGGCAGCAACGAGCGTGACGCTCGGCATCGCCGCGGCGATCGCCTTCCGGCCCCGGACTTGGCCGGCCTTCGTTACGACGCTGGTCAATCTGAATTCGAGTTTGAGCCCGCGGGCGGGTGTCGAGATCTCGCTCGACTCCGTCTATGGCTTGTTGCATTGGCCGGCATCGGCACATCGCTTGCTTGGACTGTCTGGGCGCAGCCGACTGTTTACGCGCTGAAAACCGCAACGCTCTGCCTCGGGTCGCTTCTCGTCACCCCATATGTGCTGCGCTACGATCTTTGCATTCTGTCGATCGCCGCTGCTTTTCTGGTCAAGGACGGGCTGTCGCGCGGCTTTCTGGCCGGCGAACGCACGATCATGCTGCTCTGTCTTGTAGGTCTTTACTGTCCTTCCGCGCCGGTCGGTCCAATCGTCTGTGCCGCCTTGCTGTTGCTGGTGTTTCGTCGGAAGGCGCGAATTCCCGGTGCGCTTCCGGCAGCGCCTCGACAGGCGATGTTGGGTGGTGCGCTTACCTGACCGACGGCGACTAAAAATCCGGCCGACGGAAGCGCGATTACTATCTTTGCGGGGTTCAGACCTTCACCGTCTTCATCCGGTGCGCACGCCCGGTCGGCAATTGACGCCCGCCTCAATGCCGATGTTCCCCCGCAAGAACGATTGCGTCAGGGGGGTGCACTTGCCGAGGGGGTAAACGCGTGCTATGCGAGCGTATCGGCCAGCGGCCGGTAACCGATTGCGGGGAAATGGGAATGCGCTTCGGGGTTTTCGACCAATTGCCCTGCGCCAGCGGCTTTACCGAAGCGCAGCGCTATCGCGACATCCTGGCCCAGATCGAGCTCGGCGACGAGCTTGGATTCGACACCGTGTGGCTCGGCGAACTGCATTTCAGCCGGGCTTTTTCGATTTTGGCGAGCCCGCTGATGGTATTGGCCGCCGCGGCGCAACGGACGAGCCGGATTCGGCTCGGGACGGCGGTGACCCTGCTGCCGATGCACAACCCGGTCAAGATCGCCGAGGACGCGGCGACCGCCGATATCCTCAGCAATGGGCGGCTCGAGTTGGGCGTCGGGCGCGGCACGGCGCCGCTGCATTACTCCGGCTACGGCATCCCGCAGGAGGAGAGCCGCGAGCGGTTCGACGAGGCACTCGACTTTATCGTCGGCGCCTGGAGCAACGAGCGTTTTTCCTACGAGGGCAAGTATTTTCGGGCAGATCAGCTGACCGTGATTCCGCGGCCGGTGCAGAGGCCGCATCCGCCGGTGCGGATCGCCGCCAACAGCCCCGACACGTTTCCGTTTGCGGCGCAGCGCCGGTTTCCGATCTTCGCCACCCCGCTGATCAACCCGCCCGACAAGCTCAAAGAGGGGCTGGCGGTTTATCGCGGGACGCTGCCCGCCGGCAACACCGCGCTCGCCTTTCCGGTGCATGTGACGACGAGCCGGGCGCAGGCGCGGCGCGACACCGAGGCGGGGTTGATGCGCTTTTTGCGCGAAGCGGCGGAGCGCCTGGCGCCGTTGGGCCAGGCCGACATCAAAAGCTTCGAGGCGTTCCGTCAGGTGCTGGCACGCATCGAGCGGGTGACTTACGAAGACATGGACCGCGAGATGGGCGTCTTTGGCGATCCGGATTACTGCATCGACCGGGTGCAGACGCTGAAGCGCGACTACGGCATGGACGAGTTCATCTGTTACTTCAACCAAGGCGGGGTCATGGACCACGCCATGGTGCGCGATTCGATGACCCGTTTTGCCAAGGAGGTCATGCCGCACTGCCGGTAGGACGTGATGCAAAAGGTGATGTTCTTGGCCGGGCTTGACCCGGCCATCCACGTTTTTTGCGGCTCGTCCGCGCCGGTTTCTTAAGACGTGGATGCCCGGATCAAGTCCGGGCAAGGGGTGTCTAAGGCCCTGGGCGCTAGGCGAACACGGCGGTGAAGTCGCAGGTGACGAGCGCGTTGCTTTCGGCGCCGAGCGCCATCGTGTGACGGGCGGGCCGGGCGTTTGCATCGGGAAACATCTTGACCCATTCGCCGTTGAGCGCGGCGCGCCCGGTCGCCGGGCCCTTCATGTAAAAGTTGATCTTGATGATGTTGTCCGGGCTGCCGCCTGCCGCCTCGACGGCACTGCGGATGTGGCGGAACAGATTGGCGACCTGGCCGTCGAGTTCGGATGGCAGGTTGCGGGTGCCGGGATCGACGCCGCTGATCACGCTCGTCATCATGATATTGCCGATCCGGCTCGCGTTCGGGATCGGGTTCGAATGCGAGAACCCCGGGAAATTGACGCTCTGGCGCTGTGCCATGGGCTTGCTCCTCAAACGATTGCTGACATACCCATCAGGGCCGCCCAACACCCTATTCTTCGTCGTTCCCGCGAAAGCGGGAATCCAGAGCCGCAAGCGCTTCAGCGGTGGCCCCCGTGTTCGAACCAAGGGCAAGCTCTGGACCCCCGCTTTCGCGGGGGTGACGGTTCAACCGATCGCGTTGGACCCGTCATCAGGTGGCAGTCTGCTCGATCAAAGCCGCGTCGCCGGCCAAGGTCGTGCGGCGCACGTCGCGCACCTCGCTCATATCGAAGCGGCGGGCGCGGTGCATCGTCGTGCGGTTGTCCCACATGACGAGGTCATTCGCCCGCCATTGATGCGAGTAGACAAATTCGCGCTGCGTCGCGTGCTCGCAGAGATCGCGCAGGAACATCCGCGCCTCGGGGATCGTCCAGCCGAGGATTGCGCCGGCATGAGCGGCGAGAAACAAGGATTTGCGCCCGGTCACCGGGTGGGTGCGGACCAAGGGCTGGCGCGCCGGCCGAAACGCCTCGACCTCTTCCGGCGTCAGTTCGGTAAAGCCGATTGCCTCGCGCGAATAGATCAGCGAATGCTCGCAAACGAGCTCCTCGACCTCGCTCTTGGTGCGCTCGTCGAGCGCGTCATAAGCGGCGCGCATGTCGGCGAATTCGGTGTTGGCGCCCCAGGACGGGACGACCCGGCCCGACAATAGCGAATACTTGGCCGGGACCGGGCGGAACGAGCTGTCGGAATGCCACAGCCGGTCGGCGAGCTTGAAGAACCACACCCGGTCCTCCGCCGACATCAGGGCGCCCGATTTGTCGAGGTTCGAGAAATCGGCAATGCCCGGGCCCAGCCGATGATCCTCGTTCTTGCGGATGTGGCCCGCCCTCGAGTTGCGCTCGAGCTCGCCAAAATGACGAGTAAAGGCGATTTGTTCGGCGTCCGACAGTTCCTGCTCGGGAAAGACCAGGACGGCGTATTCGTCCATGCCGGCTTCGATCGCTGCGACCTCCCCGCGGCCAAGCGGCCGGCGGCAGTCGACACCGGTCACCTCGCCGGCAAAAACCGGATTCAGCGGGCGGATCGACAATGGCATCAGCCGAACTCCTCTTCTGGCGGCGTCGCCACGCTCATTTGAAGTGCGCCACGACCTCTTGGCAATAGAGCCGCAACGAGGATGCCGAACTCCATTCCCCCGCCGCGCGGCGTATGCGGCGCCACTCTACCGCACGAGGTGTGCGCGACATAGATAGGGAAGCGGTAACCTGACGTGGCCGTACTTGCGCTGTGGGGCCGGCGGGGTTACAGCTGATCCGTGCAATCTGGGAGCGTTACGATGGCAAGCTCAATCTCCGATGGACCCGCGGCTCCAGCCGAGGCAGTCAGCCCGTCCGGCATCAACCATCTCGTGCTGAACGTCCGCGACATCGACGAGTCGCACAGATTCTGGACCGAGATCGTCGGCTTCAAGCAGGTCGGCGAACTGCACCCGCGGGCCGATCGGCCGAACCCGCCAAAGATGCGGTTCTACAGCGCCGTCAATGACGGGCAATTGACCCACCATACCGTGGCGCTGGTCGAAAGCCCGAACCTGCCGCCGCCCGCCAACTGGGTATTGTCCAACAGCCAGGTCGCGATCAACCACGTCGCACTGACCATGCCGAGCCGCGAGGCGTGGCAGCGCCAGCTCGCCTTTCTGCAGAGCCGCGGGGTCAAGTTCAACTGGCGCGTCAACCACGGCGTGACGCACAGCGTCTACATCAACGACCCCAACGGCTACGGCGTGGAATTTCTGTACGAGATGCCGCGTGCGATGTGGGAGAACGACATCGACGCCGGGATCAACTGGCTCGAAAACCTGCCGACCGAGGGCCCCGAAGCGCTTGCCGACCGCACCGACACGCCAAGCTTCGGCGTCAAGGAACCGGTAGCGGCCGAATAACCGAGGGAACCCGTGGCCGGGCCCGTCCCGGCCACCCGGGTCTACTTTGCCGGCTGCTCTGCGCCGTCTTCGCGCCGGCGCCGACGGAGCTACCTGTTGCGCGAGCCCTCCGGGTTCAACCCCTTAGCTCATCTCTACTTCGATGCCGTATTCTGCGCATCCGGCGCTCCGAATTGGTTCCTAAAATGGCTGAGAGCGACCAGGACATTACACAGCGCGATCTCCGATGCTGCCTTGACCAGAAAGCCAGGGGTCAGGCCGATCCTTCTTGGACGGAAGCGTCCTTTTGAACTCGACCGTAAATCCCTCCGGCCATCGATGAACCGGTATTTCCAATATATCCGTCGCATGCACAAGCTGGAGCGGCTCTGTGAACGCCGCGAGCATTAGGTTCGGGATCCCTCTCTCTGCCTCAACGCCTCGCCTCAGCCGCGCTGCTGGCGGCGCAGGAAGTCGATAAAGATCGCGGCCAAGAGTCCTTCCTTTTTCGCCCAGTCTTCGGTGGCGACGTCCTGGTCGGGGCGGTCTTCGGTCAACACCTCATGGTATTCGGCATTTGGCAACAACCGGTGCGCGGATTGGCCGGGGCCGCGCGGATGCACCCGGTCGTTGCCGGGGGCGATGCACGCCGGCATCGTCATCGAGCGCAATTCGGTCGGGCTCAACCCGATGACCGGGTGATCGGCGCCTTGATTGAAGCTGCGCCGCCAGCGCTCCATCAGGGCGATGAAATCCTTGGTCTCGACCGCCATCAGGCGGGCGCGGTTGGTCGGGTTGGCGGCAATGACCTCACTGAAATGCTCGCTTTGGCAGACTGCCGCCATGCCGCCTTTTTGCGCCATGTCGATGTATTGGCTGTAGTAATTTTGCACGAGGCGCTCGGCCGCATAGGGACCGCCGGTGACCCGCCACAGCAGCAGTCCGCATACCGCCGCCGGATGGCGCAATGCCAAGAGCAGGGCCAGCCGGCAACCCGACGAGCTGCCGCCGATAAACGCCGGCAGAGCGTCGAGTTGCATCAATAGCTCGCGCAAATCCTCCACCCAGACCTCGTTCTCGGAATCGCCGGTGAACGACACGCCCGAAGCGCCGCAGTTGCGGCGGTCGTAGATCAGCACCCGGTTGCCGGCTTCGGCCAATTTCTCGGCGAGCGGCTTGACGCCGGAGAGCGCGCGCCGCCCGCCCGGCTGCAACGCGACCCACGGGCCGTGCCTGCCCAACACCTCGTAATTGATGTCGACACCGCGGACGGACGCGACCGGCATGGCTCTCTCCCATGGTCGAGCATACGGAATTCTGCCATCCTAAGGGATATCGTTCCGGCGCGCAGAGGAAATGACATGCAGGTCGGCGTCTTCCACTTTCCGGCGGATTACGGCATCGACCGCTGCACGCCGCCCCGCCGGGTCGGATGGCGAGGGGTCCGATGATCCGCGAAGAGCTGGTTTTTGTCGCGACCTGTGACATCTCGGGGCATGTGCGCGGCAAGGGCTTTCCGGCGCGCGAATTGCCCGGGCGGCTCAAAAAGGGGATTGGCTGGACTGGCAGCAACTTGATGATGTCGCCGGCGGGGCCGATCTGGGACACGCCTTTCGGCACCGCCGGCGATCTGATGATCGTGCCCGACCCCGCAGCCGAGGTGCGGGTCGATTTCGCCGACGGCTCGGCGATCGAGCATTTCTTTTTGGGCGACATCTGCACCACCGACGGAAAACCTTGGGAATGCTGCCCGCGCGATTTTCTGCGCCGTGCCGTGCATGAATTGGAGGACGCGGCAGGCCTCCATCTCGTCGCCGCGTTCGAGCAGGAATTTCTCTATACGGGCATCGAGGATCGACCAGGCGACGCCTATGCGCTCGGCGCCTTTCGCCGTCAGGGCAGTTTCGGAGAGACGTTCATCGCCGCCCTGCGCGCCGCCGGTCCGGTGCCGGACAGCTTTCTCGCCGAATACGGGCCGCGCCAGTTCGAGGTCACAGTGGCGCCGCAGCCGGCGCGGGTTGCCGCCGACCACGCGGTCATCACCCGCGAGATGGCGCGCGCCGCGGCACACCGTCTCGGCCATCGCGCGATCTTTTCGCCAAAACCGCTGCCCGACAATGTCGGCAGCGGCGTCCACATCCATATGAGCCTGTGGGACGGCGGCGGCCATCCGGCGACCTATTCTCCCGGCGAACCGATGGACCTCGGCAAACCGGCGCAGCACTTCGCCGCCGGGATTCTGCATCATCTGCCGGCGATCTCTGCCGTGACCGCGCCGTCCCCGGTATCGTATCTTCGCTTGGTGCCGAATGCCTGGGCGCCGACGATGATCGATTTGCTGCGCCAGGACCGCGGCGCCTGCCTGCGCGTCGCCCCGGTGTTCGCGGCGGACAGCCGGCACGACATCGCGCGCCAGTTCAACCTCGAATTCCGCGCCTGCGATGCCACGGCAAGCCCCTATCTGGCGTTGGGTGCTATTCTTTTCGCCGGCGCCGACGGCATCCGGCGCTCATTGCCGCTGCCGCTAGCCGAGGCGAAACCAGCCTCATTGCCGCAAACGCTCGACAAGGCGCTCGACAATCTCGAGGCCACCGAAGCCGTCGGCCGATGGTTCGGGCCATTGCACCGCGACGCCTATTTGCGCTTCAAGCGGGTCGAGGCCGAGAAGGTTGCCGGCTTCTCTCCGGCGGAACTCTGTGCCCACTACGCCGAGATTTATTGAATTGCTCTCCCTCTCATCCGACTGTGGTGTCCTCATTCCCGCTGAAGCGCGTGTGAGGCAAATGGCTGGACCGGCGCCCTGCGTCCCTTCGAGACAGCCGCTCCGCGGCTTCCTCAGGATGAGGAATTCCCTGAGTTCCATCAAGAACTTGCTTCATGCTGAGGAGCGTCCGAAGGACGCGTCTCGAAGCACCCACGATGCCGATGCAACTTTCGTTTTTTGCTCCGCGACCGATTTCTTGATCCGCGCTGAAGCAGGAATCCGGGGCGAGCGCTCCTACCGGCGGCCTCCCGCGAAAATCGCGTTCGGTTCCGCGGCTCCATGACCCCTCCCTTGCTCGACCCGGACGAACCGCAGCCGGCCACGCTCGTCAACGAAACGGGCGCCTCGGTCTTCTTCCTGACGTGCGACCATGGCGGGCGGGCGATCCCGCGGCGGCTCGAACGCCTTGGGCTGGCTGAGCCCGACACCTGTCGCCATATCGCCTGGGACATCGGCATTGCTGAAGTCGGGCAGCGGCTGTCGGCGGCGCTCGATGCGGCGCTGATCGCGCAGACCTATTCGCGGCTCGTCATCGACTGCAACCGCGACCCGTCGGCGCCAAGCTCGATTGCCGAGATCAGCGAGGACACCGAAATCCCCGGCAATCGCAATCTGAGCGAAGCCAACCGGGCGGCGCGCCGGGATGCGATCTTCCGCCCTTATCAAGACGGCATCGCCGCCGCGCTCGACCGGCGCGCGGCCGAGGGCCGCGTCTCGGTGCTGATCGCGTTGCACAGCTTCACCCCAGTGTTCAGAAGGGTGCCGCGGCCATGGCATGTCGGGGTGCTGTTCAACCGCGATGCTCGCCTCGCCCACCCACTGCTCGAGCTGCTGCGCGCCGAGGGCGATCTCACTGTCGGCGAAAACGAGCCTTATCGCGTGACCGATCTGACCGATTTTACGGTACCCGTCCATGGCGAACGCCGCGGGCTGCCGCATGTGGAGATCGAGATCCGCCAGGATTTGATCGCCGAGCCGGCGGGTCAAGCCGCCTGGGGCGAGCGCCTCGCGCGTCTCTTACCCGATGCGTATTCCAAGCTTCGGCGGTGACGGTGCCGACCGGACTGCGAAAAAAACAGAGCCTAGGATTGGCCTCGCCTATCAGACCGCCGCGCGCTGTGGCGCTGCGTCGATGAAATGCGGCATCACTTCGCGGGCGAAGCGGCGCAGGCTCAAGCGGCCGCGCACACCGCCGCCCGAGCCGCCGCCGTTGACCAGCACGTAACCGGCGCCGGCGGCGCGCAATTGTTCGAGCCGTTCGGCGATGTGATCGGGATTGCCGTACATCGCACTCGCCTCGTTGACCGCCTGCGGATCGCCGGTGGCGCGGTCGGGTCCGCCATGCACGGTGCCGTCGGGCGTCGTTGCGAGTTTCAGCTGGCGCAACCGATTGGCGAGCCGGCGCTCCATGGCGGCTGCGCGCTCCGCCTGACTGTCGCAGACAAAAAACGCGCGCGTCACCGCAACCTGCATCGGGTCGAATGGGCGGCCTTGCGCCTCGGTCTCGGATCGGTAGATCGCGATGCTGTTCGCCACGTCGCCGGGCGACGCGTATTGCCCGAGCAGCAGATTGTAGCCCTGGGCGGCGACGCGGCGGATCGAGCGTTCGCTGCCGGCACCCATCCAGATCGGCGGATGCGGCTGTTGCGCGGTCGGCGGCTCGACGACAATCTCGTCGAATTGCCAGTACCTGCCGCGGTGGGAGAACGGCTCATCGGCGGTCCACGCCTTGACGATCACGCCGAGCGCTTCGTCAAAGCGCGCATCGGCCTCGTCTATGGCCACGCAGAAGCCGGCGAATTCGTTGTAGCGATAGCCTTTGCCGATGCCAAAATCGAGCCGGCCGCCCGACAACAGATCGAGCGTCGCCGCCTGCTCGGCCAGTAATACCGGGTTGTGCCACGGCAACACCATGACCGCCGTTCCAAGGCGCAGCCGGCGGGTGCGCGCACCGAGCCAGGTCAACAGGTTGATCGTCGCCGACACCTGGCCGTAGCCGGTGAAATGGTGCTCGACGACAAAGCTGCTGTGAAAGCCGAGCGCCTCGGCCTCGACATTGTACTCGATAAAGTCGCGGAAACCCTCGGCGCTGTCGAACTCGGCCTCTTCAGGCCCCTTGGCGCGCCGCGCCGCCGCGCTGCCGAACAGGCCAAACTGCATCCGCATCATCCTCGATTGCCCTACCACGAGGTTACCTCGGTGTCAGCGATGTTCAAAATACCTTCTCCCGATCGCCGGCATAGCGGCTCGGCATGCCAAGCATCTGGCGCGCCTGCGCCCGTATCGGGCGCTCGCAGCTTAAGCCGATGGAACGAGGCCCGAGGCGCGCTAGAATGACGAGCCGCCAAATCGGCCGATCGTGATCGCGCGACGGCTGAGGATCGGCAACGGCGCCCGAGCACGGAGCCGGAGCCGGAGCCGCCGAGCTGCGGCGCGGCACTTGATCGATGCGGAATAGGCCTGGCCGGAAAATGGCGATCATTGATCCGCGACCAACTATCGAAGCGCCCGACGACGACCCGTATCTGTGGCTCGAAGAAGTCGACGGCGAGCGGGCGCTGGCCTGGGTCGAGGCGCAGAACGCGGTGACCTTGGCGCGCTTTGGCGATGCACACTTTACCGCCGATCGCGACATTCTCGCAGCAATCTTCGACCGCCCCGACAACATCCCGCTGATCGCCCGGCGCGGCTCCCGGGTCTTCAATTTCTGGAAGGATACGGCGCATCCCCGTGGGCTGTGGCGCACGACCTCGTTCGACAGCTTTCGCAGCGATGCGCCGCAGTGGGAAATCCTACTCGATCTCGACGCGTTCGCGGCACAGGACGGCGAGGACTGGATCTGGAGTGGGGCCGTCACGCTCCCCGGCGGTCACGACCGGGCCATCCTGATGCTGTCGCGCGGCGGCGCCGACGCCCGAGTGCTGCGCGAATTCGACTTGACCTCCCGCAATTTCATCCCCAGCGGGTTCTCCTTGCCGGAGGCCAAAGGCGGGGCAGAATGGCTCGATCGCGACACCCTATTGCTGTCCTCGCCCTTGGGCGACGGCATGGCAACCCATTCGGGCTATGCGCGCACGGTGCGGCTGTGGCGGCGGGGGACCGACCCGCTCGCCGCCCCGGTCATCTTCGAGACTGCCGCCGAGCATATGTCAGTTTGGGCCGATACCGACCGCGAGACCGAGGATGAGCGTATCTGGTTTGCCGAACGCCTCGGCTTTTTCGACGCGATCGTCTGGATCGGCGATCGCAGCGGACCCAAAACCCGGATCGAACTTCCGACCGATGCCTGGTTGCGTTGGCATCGCGGCTGGCTCGCGGTCCAGCGCCGGACGGCGTGGACTATCGGTGGGGAGAGCTATCCGCCCGATACCCTTTTGGGCATCTCCTTTGCGGCCTTTCTCACCGGTGATCGCCATTTCACCAAGGTCTTCGAGCCCGCCGACCGGCGCGCGCTGCAAGGTTTCTTCTGGTCCGGCGACCGGCTCGTTCTGTCGATTCTCGATGATTTGAAGCCGGTGTTCGAAGCGCTGGTCCCCTCGGAGGCTGGCTGGTCGCGCGAGCGCATCGCCGGCCTTCCTGAACTTGGCGTCGCCCATGTCTGGGCGCTCGATGTCCGTGAAGAAGAGTCGAACGGCGATCTTCTCGCCAGCGCGCAGGACCCGCTGACGCCGCCCTCGCTGTTCCTGGTGCGGGCGGCCGCGTCACCGGAGCTCCTGAAGCGGGCACCGCAGGCCTTCGACCCGACCGGCCTTGTTGTCACCCGCCACGAGGCGATCTCCGCTGACGGCACCCGAATTCCCTACACCCAGGTCGGCCCGTCCGGGGAAACCGGCGAGGCGCCCGTCCATCTTTCCGGCTATGGCGGGTTCGGCATCTCGCAACTGCCCTATTATAACCCGACCGTCGGCAAGCTCTGGCTGGAACGAGGCGGCACCAGCGTCATCGCCAATATCCGGGGCGGCGGCGAATTCGGCACTCGCTGGCATGACGCCGGGCGCCGGGAATGGAAGCGTGTGTCGCATGACGATTTTGCCGCAATCGCCGCCGATCTCGTGCGGCGCGGCGTGGCCCGCCCCGTCCGCATTGCCGCCGAGGGCGGATCGAATGGCGGCATCCTGATCACCAATATGCTGACCCGCTATCCCGAGCGTTTTGGTGCGCTGTTCTGCACCATTCCGCTTATCGACATGCGCCGCTATGCGAAATTACACGCCGGCGCGAGCTGGATCGCCGAGTACGGCGACCCCGACAACCCTGACGATTGGGAGTTCCTGAAAGAAATTTCCGCCTATCACGCCGCGGTCCCCGGCCGACATTACCCGCCGATCCTGATCGCGACGAGCCGGCGCGACGATCGCGTCCATCCCGGTCATGCCCGCAAAATGGCGGCAAAACTGCAAGCGATGGGCTACGAGGCCTATTTCTATGAGCCCGCTGCCGGCGGACACGGCTACGGCAAGGACAATCGCGAGCGCGCCGCCTTCACCGCCCTCGGTTACAATTTCCTGCGTTGCGCGATCGGTTGGCACCCGACCGCTACACGGTGAGCAAGTGTAGGGCGGAAAAAGCGAAGCGCATTCCGCCAACGGCGGCGGATTACGCGGCGCTGATCCGCCCTACGCGGCCCTCACGGCTGTGCTGCTGGGCGCTTCCAGCCGAGCCAGTCGCAGATCGCGTCGCCCATGACGAGCTCCTGGTCGCGGCCTTTGAGCCACGGCAGCTCCTCGGTGAACATCGTCACGCATTGCCGGTAGGAGCACGGCATGCGGGTGATGTCGGTGCCCCAGAAGCAGCGCTGCGGGCCGAACGCGTCTAAGATCCGGCGGATGTATTGGTGGATGTTGCGGTAGGGGTAGGGTTCGCTCGAATAGCTCGGCGCACCCGACAATTTGACCGCGACATTGGGATGTTTGGCGAGCGCCAGCATGTCGCCGAGATTGGCAAAGGCGGCGGCGTCGGTGCCGGTCCCGCCACTGCCGCCGCGGCCGTGGTGGTCGATGTGCAATTTGAGGCCGGGATGGCGCTCGGCGATGCGGGCGAGGTCGGCCATATGGCCGCCAGCCATCAGGCCGACCGGCAATTTTTCGCGCTCGCAGGCGGCCCAGAACCAGTCGAGCGAGCCGTCCGACCACCAGCTCGCCTGATGCGGCTGGTTGAACGTAAAGCGGAAGCCGAGCATGCCCGGCCGCTGCCGCCAGTTCTTGACGATCTCCTCGCGATTCGAGGCCTGCAGGTCGAAATTGCCGAGGATGCAGAATTTGTCGGGATGGGCCTTGACCGCTTCGACCGCCTGCGCGTTCGGTCCCTCGCCAAGGGTGCTGGGCGGATGGATGACCGCCGCGTCGACCCCGGCCTCGGCCATCTCCTTCAGCGCGTCGTTTACGTCGTAGGTCGGAATCTGGCGGTGCTGCGGCGACATCCGCGCGTTTTCCCAAAGATGGATCTGCGAGTCGACGATCTGCATTGGCTGCTCCTTTGCGGGCCTGTGGTTGTTTGCTCGACGTTACAATGAACCGATGCGCGCGGCAGCGGTCCTTCCCGCCGGCATTTCAGCCGGGGCTTCGTCATCTTCCATGGCGAGCGGCCGACCGTGCGTTTCGGGGCCGAGAAAGGTGAACGCCAGGCCGATGCCAAGCGCGCACACCGCCAGAAACAGAAATGCCGGAAGGATCGCCTGCTCGGTCGCGTGCGGGGTCAACAAATTGCCGGTGCCGGCGATGATCGCAAGCGACGCCGGGCCGAGGATCTTGCCAAACCCGTTCGAGGCGAGGTTGAGCCCGGCGGCGCGCGCGCCGCGGCGCACGCCGAACACCTCGACCGCATAGGGGGCAAGATTGGTGAAGCCGCCTTCCATAAACAGATTGGCGACCATCAACAGCGGGATGAACAACGGCAACCCGCCGACATGGACATCGCTAAAATAGCCGGCGACGGCGATCGTGACGGCGAGCCCGAACCCGTGCAACTGGCCGCAGCGGCGGCGTCCGAGCCATTGCGGCATCAGCGCGAACGCGATCTTGCCGGTGATGCCGCACAGAATGACAAAGACGAAATAGCGCGCCGCCTCGGCGACGGTGATCTTCAGCAACAGCGAGAAGATCGTCGGTCCCCACAGGATCACCGCGTAGTCGACGGTCGCCGCTCCGCCCATCGTGAAGACCACGAGCCAGAACAGCCGGGGCTGGGCATACAAATCCCAAAACCGGCCGCGCGGCGGATTGGCCGGCCTGACGGTGGGCAGCGGAACGGCGGCGACCGGTACGCCGAGATGGCGCGCGACCAACTCCCGCGCCTCGGCAAAACGGCCCTTGGCGATCAGCCAGCGCACCGATTCCGGGATAAAGAACGCGGCTAGCACTGCTACAAGTACCGGCGCCGTACCCAGCGCCGCGACGCCGCGCCAGCCCAGCGCCGACAGCAACGTCGCCGCGGTCAGCGCCGACAGCAAGGTGCCGACGGTCGGGAACACAACCGCAAGGCTCGCGACGACGGTGCGAAACCGGGTCGGCGTAATCTCGACGATCATCGTCAACGCCGGGACGCTCGCCGCCGACAGGCCAAAGCCGACGACAAAGCGCAGCGCCGCGAACAATTGCCAGGCGTGATCCGGGATCAGCGAGATCGAGCCGGCGCCGCCGGCGCAGATCAGATAGCCGGCGACGAGCTGGCGCTTGCGCCCCCAGGAATCGGACAGCGAGCCCCAGATCGGCGCGCTGATGATGGCGCCGATGCCGCCGCTCAGCAGAATGATCGCCGACTGGCCATAGGTCAGATGCCAGCGCGGGCCGAGTTCGGCAACCAGGTAGCCGACGATAAAAAAGTCGAACAGGTCGAGCATCGACCCGGCGGCGATGATCGCAAAACTGCGCCAATAGCGACGGTTGAGCGGCGCCCGGTCGAACAGCGCCAACAGGCTGTCCGAGGTTTGTTCCGTCATCTGCTCCTCCCGGGGAGATTTTGTTCGGCGGCAGTCCCGCCGCTATTTTCTTCGATCGCCGATGGGCGATCATCCCGACCCGATCATCCCGACCCGATCATCCCGACCCTCTGCGCGCCGCGCCGGGCGACGGAGCGGCTTGCCGCGCGCGAGCCCCCGGCACCGCGGCAGCGGCACGAAAACGACCAAAGCCGCCGCGCTCGACAGCACCTGCCGAGGCCGGCTCCGGGACGGCGATCGCCGGTTCGCCGATTCGCGGACGCAGCTTGCCATTGGCTTCGATGTCGCCGAGCACCTCGACGACCACCGCGGCCACCGCCTGGCGCGCGGCGGACGGGCCGCGGCCCGCCGCGGCGCCGAGCGCCAAGGTGCGGAAGACGCCCGACGCGGTGATACGGTGCGCTTGGGCCACCCCGCGCGCGCATTCGCGGCAGACCGAGGAATGCGGCAGGATCGACGCGCCGACACCCTGCTGCACCATCAGCCGGATGGTTTCGTGGTCGTTGAGCTCGGTGTCGACCTGCAAGGCGATGCCGCGCCCGGCGAGCAGCATTTCGAGCGCCGCGCGCAACCCGTCGCCGAGGATCAGCGGCGTGCGGTTCAACTCCTCGGCCGAGACGACGCCCGATGGCCGCGCGCCGGGCCGTGTCACCAGCACCATTTCCTCTTCGGCGAGCCGGGTCGAGGCGATCAGCCGGCTGCGCGAAATCTCCGCCATCAGCGCCAGGTCGACGAGGCCGGCGACGATGAACTCCTCGAGCCGCACGGTGCCGGCATGGACCACTTTCAACTCGATCAGCGGGTAGTCGCGGCGCATCCGCGCGAACAGCTCGGGGACGACGACCGGGCAGAGGGTCGGGGACACGCCGAGGATGATCTTGCCGCTCGGATGCGCCTTGTGCGCCCGGATCTCGTCGCCGGCGCGCTCGACGTCGCGCAGGATGCGCTGGGCGCTGTCGAGCAATTTCTGCCCGGCCTCGGTCAGCCGCACGCCGCGGTTGGCGCGGGTGAACAGCGCGGCGTCGACCTCCTCCTCCAGCCGCTGAATGTGCCGGGTCAAGGCCGGCTGGGCGATCTGCAGATGCGCCGAGGCACGGGTGATGCTCCCGAGCTCGGCGATGCGGACGAAGTAATGGAGGCTGCGCAATTCCATAACAGCCGCGATTTCGCCCACCCGCGGTGACGAAGGTCAATCGGAATTGTGGTGGTCCGGCGACCGGCGCTATCAACCGCGCTAGACGTCCGACGGCGTCATTGCGAGCGCAGCGAAGCAATCTCGGTGCTCGTCCTGTTCGGCGGGATTGCCGCGTCGCGCAAGCGCTCCTCGCAATGACCCGGATGCGCAGGCTTGGCGATAGGTCCTTATCATGCCGCTGCGGCATGAGCATGATCGGAAATCGGTATTTGCTTGATGAAGGGATTGATTTTAGCGTCATATCAGCAGGATACGCCAAGCGCATAGGAGAGACGGTCATGGAAGTCGGCGTCTACCATGAATTCCACTGCCGCCCGGATCAAACCCAGGCAGCGGCGTTCGCGGAGGCGCTGACCCAGATCGAGGCGGCCGACCGCTGGGGACTCGACGCGATCTGGCTGGCCGAAATTCATCAGCAGGCGCGCCGCTCGGTGATGAGCGCGCCGATGACCGTCGCCAGTGCGATAGCCGCCCGCACCAAGCACATCAAGATCGGCACCGGCGTCCAGGTGTTGCCGTTGTGCCACCCGCTGCGGCTCGCCGAGGAGACCGCGACGGTTGACCAGATCAGCAACGGCCGGCTGCTGTTTGGCGTCGGCCGCAGCGGCAACCCGCGCAGCTACCTCGCCTATGGCGTACCCTATTCGGAGAGCCGCGAACGCTTTCTCGAAACCCTCGACATCGTCAAAAAGGCGTGGACGCAAGAGCGATTCTCGTACGAGGGCAAATACTGGCGTTTCGACAATGCCAGTGCCGTCCCGCGGCCGTTTCAACAGCCGTTCCCACCGATCCGGGTTGCCGCCGCGAGCGAAGAGACGTTTCCGTCATTGGGCGAAGCCGGCTATCCGATCTTTGTCGCGGTGCGCAGCGGCTCGCTGGCGGGGTTGGCGCCCGACCTCGCCGCCTATCGCCAAGCCTATCGGGAAGCGGGTCATCCGGGCGAGGGCGAGGTCTATCTGCGGCTGACCCTGCACATCGCCGACACCGACGGCCAAGCGTTCGACCAGGCCGAGGAGAGCATCATGTCCGGCTATCGGACCTTGAGCACGCGGCTCGAAAACGCCCCCAACCGCCGCCGCGCCGCCGAGGCCGTGACGATCCGCACGATCTCCTACGAAGAAGTGCAGCGCGACAAGGTGATCATCGGCAGCCCCGAGCGGGTCGCCGACCGGCTCTTGCAATTGCACGAAGAGCTGGGTCTCGACGGCATCCTCGCCGAACTCAATTTTGGTGCTTTGATCGCGCCCGAGCCGATGACCCGGTCATTGCAGCTGCTGTGCGAAAAAGTGCTGCCGCGATTGCATTAGGTTTCACGGCGACGGCGACATGCGGGTCGGCTTTCGCCCGGTTCCAACTGCCCCTCATCTCCGCCCTTTCCCGGCAAGCGGGGCGAGGGAGCGAGCGTCCCAGGAGAAGAATTCATGAAATTCGGTTTGTTCGGCAGTGCGCAGGCGCGGCGCGCCGGCCCCGACAGCGACAGCGCCCAGGGCTTCCGCGACTTTATCGACAACAATGTCGAGGCCGAGGCGCTGGGCTATTACAGCACCTTTCTGGTCGAGCACCATTTCACCGGCTTTGGCCAGGTGTCGGCGAGCCTCAACTTGTTGACGTGGCTCGGCGCCCGCACCAGGCATCTGCGGCTCGGCACCGCGGTATTGGTCTTGCCGTGGCACAATCCGGTGCTGTTGGCCGAGCAGGCGGCGACCCTCGATCTGCTGTCGGGCGGCCGGCTCGATTTCGGGGTCGGCAAAGGCTATCGCTGGAACGAGTTTGCCGGGTTTTGCGTGGCCATGGAGGAGGCCGACGAACGCTTTGACGAAGCGCTCGACGTGATCACCAGGGCCTTTGTCTCGGAAACGCCGTTCTCGCATCGGGGCAAGTTTTGGCAGTACGACAACATCGTTGTCGAGCCGCCGACCGCGCAAAAGCCGCATCCGCCATTCTGGATGGGTGCCGGCAGTGCTAATTCGGTGCATCAGGTCGTCGAGCGCGGCTACAACATGCTGTTGGGCCAGCACTCGCTCGCCGAAGAGATACTTGAGCAGGTGGCGCAGTTCAGGACCGAAGTCGAGGCCCGCGGACGGCGCTTCAATCCGTTGGAGGTGGCGGTTGCCAGGGCGATCCACTTCGCCAAAGACGCCGCCGACAAGGAAGCCGCCCTCGAACGCCGCTATCAGGGCCATATGCGGGTCCACGCGCTGGCTCGGCGCCCCGACGGCGAGACGCGGGCGCGCTTTAAATCGCATGAGGAAGAGGCGCGCTACGAGAGCGCCGAGAGCGCGTTGTTCGGCAGCCCCGACGAGATCATCCGCAAGCTCGAAAAGCTGCGCGCCGGCGGTGTCGAATACGTGATCATCAATTTTGGCGGATCGCGCGAAAACATCCGCCGCTTCGCCCGCGAAATCATGCCGGCTTTTGCCGACGAACCCGCTTTCGCCCTCGCCGGCAAGTGACGATTTGACAGGAGTAGCACCGATGGCATTCGAATTCGGCGTGTTCCACGAGTTTCAGCGGCGCCCCGGTCAGAGCGAGGCCGAGGCGTTCACCACCGCTTTCGAGCAGGTCGACGCCGCCGAGCGGTGGGGGCTCGACGCCATCTGGCTGGCGGAAATCCATATGGCGCCCGAGCGCTCGGTCTGCGCGGTGCCGATGACGATCGCCAGCGCGATCGCCTCGCGCACCCGCAACATCAAAATCGGTACCGGTGTACAGGTGCTGCCGCTGTGCCAGCCTCTGCGGCTCGCCGAAGACGCCGCAACCGTCGATCACATCAGCCGCGGACGGCTGATCTTTGGCGTCGGCCGCAGCGGTTTCCCGCGCGCCTACGAGGCCTACGGCATCCCTTACGGCGAGAGCCCAGAGCGTTTTGCCGAGGTGCTCGAGATCGTCAAGCGCGCGTGGACGGAGGAAACGTTTTCCTTCACCGGCAAATTCTACAATTACGAAAATGTCTGTATCGTGCCAAAGCCGTACCACAAGCCACACCCGCCGATCCGGATTGCGGCCAACCGCGAGGACACCTTTATCTCGGCCGGCAAGCAAGGCTACGCAATCTTTGTCGGCGCGCGGCGCGGCACGTTCGACGAGGTCTTGCCCAATCTCAGGATCTATCGCGAGGCCTGGAAGGCGGCCGGTCATCCCGGCAACGGTCAGGTTTATCTGCGGGCGCCGGTCTATGTCGGCGACACCCTTGAACAGGCGCTCTCCGATCCGCAGGAGACCCTGATGAATTTTTACCGCTACCTCGGGGCGCGGCTGGAGGAGTCGGCCAATAGTCCCGGCATTTTTGACACCGCACGGCGGATCGAGGGCGCCCAGAGGCTGCAGTCACTGACCTGGGATGAGGTGCGGCGCGGACGGGCGATCGTCGGCACCTCGGAAATGGTCGCCGATAATCTCGCCAGTCTCAGAGATCAGCTCGGTCTCGCCGGTATCCTCGCCGAACTCAATACGGGCGGTCTGATACCGCACGAGCGGGTCATGCGCTCGATGCAGTTGTTGTGCGAGAAGGTGCAGCCGCGTCTTCACTAACGCACCAAAGCCCGCCGCCGTAGCCGCCGGTCGCCCGCCAGTTGCCTTAGCGAGACGGCGTCTGGCTAAAAGAGCGTCGGCATGGACGACCCCGGCTCCGTTGGCGTCGAGCGATGTCAACCCGGTGTCAATTATCGGACCCGCAGGCCAGCGGCCGAACAGCGGTACCGTTTTAGTGGGCCGCACCGGATTTTCTCGCCAAGACTGCCATCGAGCAGTGCGAAGCGAGCGGGCAGCAGCGCCTGAAAGGGTGCGCCGAGGTGGAATTGGCCTCGCGAACTCCGCGCAAACGCGCTATCCTAAAGCCACCTGCAGAAGCTCGAGCGGTCGCGGACGATCTGGGAAGCGTGCCTATGTTTTTGAGCAGGCCTCGACAACGGCGTACCTCCGGCGACCCCCGGGGCCAAAGCGCCGCCACCGACCTTCGGCATGCCTCGACACTGCGCGCAGGGTTTGCCGGCCATGGGTTTGCCGGTCATGGGTTTGCCGGCCAGGCATCGGCCCGGAGCCTGGATAACCGTGGTCTCGACGACCGGCTGCGCATCCTGATCCCGGCGCTGCTCGCCGGCGGGATCAGCCTTGCCGCACTCCCTATTACCGCTGCCGCCGATCCGTCCACCGATGACCTGAACCAGCTGCGCGCCGAAATACAAAAGGAAATCGCCGCGCTGAAAAAGCAGGAGGCAAAGCTTCATCAACAGTTTTTGGATCTCGATCGCCGGAGCCAGCTGCTCGACAAAAAGAGCGTGCTGCTCGACGAGCAGCTGCGCACGCTGCGCGCGACCGGGACCGGCAGTGCCGGCGCGGCGCCGGTCGGTGTGGGCGCGCCGGGTTCGACAGCCACGATAACCAGTTCTCCGACGGTCGCCGCTCCGGCGCCGCCCTCCGCCATCGAAGTCGCCCAGTCGCCCGCCGCGGCACCATCCGCCCCGGCGCAAGGCGGTCAACCTTCGCCGCCGCCTGCCGGAGGCGAAGCGGCGCCGATCCAGGGCCCCTCGGCGGCACAGCAACAGGCCCGGCAAGTCGTGGAGACCGCGCCGACTTTATCGAGCGCCGGCGGCGTCCTGACCCCAAAGGGGCAGATCGTTCTCGATCCGTCGATCGAATACGATTACTGGTCGCAAAACCAGCTCGGGGTCAACGGCTTCCAAATCATCCCCGGCATTACCTTTGGCAACATCTTTGCCAACCGCGTCGAGCAGAACATCACGACCGCGGCGCTGACCGGGCGCTATGGCATAACCGACCGCTGGGAGGTCAACGTCAAAGTCCCCTATATTTACAATAGCGGTTCGACGATCAGCTTGATCCCGGTCGGCACGACCGCCGAACTTCTGACGCTCAACGCTACCGGCACCGGGATCGGCGATATCCAGTTCGGATCGAGTTACCAGTTCAACAGCGGCGAAAACGGCTGGCCGATCTTTATCGGCAATGCCCTGTTCAAGACCGCCACCGGCATCAGCCCGTTCGATGTCCCGATTGTCACCGTCAACGACCCGAATGGCGAGTTCCTGGAAGGCAACCCAAAGCGGTTGGCGACCGGCACCGGGTTTTACGCGATCGAGCCGAGCTTGACGATCCTGATGCCGACGGCGCCGGGCGTGTTGTTCGCCAATATTGAGGACATCCACAACCTCGGCAGAACGGTCGACATCCAAAGCGTCGAGGGCGGCCCCGGGACTCCCGCTTACCTGCAGCCTGGCGAAAACCCGGCAATTACCTTCGGCATCGGCTTTTCGCTGAACGACCGTGCGGCGATGACCTTTAGCTACCAGCAACAGCACGTGTTTACCGCCTTCGAAAACCATCAGGCGATTTCCGGTTCGCCCTATTCGTTCGGCACCTTCAATTTCGGTCTCGGCTACCAGATTTCGCAGTCGACCCGCCTGAATTTGAGCGTCGGGATCGGCGCCGGTCCCAACACGCCGGTTGCAAAAGTCCTGCTTGAAGTGCCTTACAAATTCTCGTTGTGATCGGCGGCCGGGACCGAGCGCGCGATCGGCGCGCGAGCTCAACCTCTGCGCCGGAGGTCGCCAGCGCTGGCCGTTGCTCGGAATAGAGCTAATTTCGTCAGGTTGACGCGATCGGCGACGGTTTCGCTTTATTAGGCAACCGCGCCGGCGACCTCATTTGCCGGCGCCGCCGGTGCTGAGGGTCACGGTTCCGTTGGTTCCCGGGGGCAATTCGGGCGGCGCCTTCAATTCATCCCACAGCAGCACTCGCGCCTGCCCGGATTGGTTGCCGACGACAGGCGCCGCCTGCAGGCCCGCGGCGCTCTCCCGCGCCATTGCCGCTTCGGACAGGATCGTGACGCTGGCCAGCACCTCCGGCAGACCGCCCGGCCGCGCCGGCGCGAGCGGCTCGGCGGCCCGACAAAAGCCCGGCGAGACGGCGATCCCCAAACAAAGCGCCAAGGCCGCGAGCAACGCCCTTGGCCCCGCTCTTCGCAAGCGTCCTGCTCTTTCCTGGTATTTGGCCACAATATGCCCCCCGTTGCTATCGCCGCCTGGCGGTGTTTCCGCCGGCGACGGTCTCCGTCGCCACGCGTTTCGGCTTTCCGAACTCCGGGTAAAGCGCATCTCGTGGGTTTCCCCTCAGCGCACCGCGTTCGGCCCGGAAAGCCGGCTCATCACCTGGGACGAAACGCTCTGCTGCAACAGCTTCGACAGCCCGCTCACCCCGATATCGACGGTCGTCATTTGCTGGATCACCGCGTTGTTCGTCAAGTTGGTAATCGTGTTGGTCACCCCGCCATTGCCGCTGCCGGGGCGAATGACGGTGGCCAGCCCGCTGTTGACAAGCGCCTGGAGCGCCGCCGTCGACACGCTCACCTGCGTCTGCACCGCGCCATTCGCGACCACCGTGGCCGAGTTGATGCCCGCCGCCCCAACCGTCGACGGAGCGCCGGTTATGCCGAGGCCAACGAGCGAGCCGGCGCCGACGCCCGGCTGCGCAGCACCGGTCATCGCCGCTGTACTCGAAACGCTTCCCTGGGCCGGGGAAATCGTCAACGTCGGCAACACCACGCTCTCGGTCAAATTGTGGTTGACAAAGGTCGCCTGCTGAAAGGCGAAATTCAATGTCACGCCCGAGCTGGTGTCGTAGCCGCCGCGAATGTCGCTGAGCTTGGCGTCGTCGAGCGCCACGCTCGCCAGACGCTCCTCCACCTCGGCGCCCGAATTCACCGGGGCCGCCGCCTGCTTGGCCGGCTTCGGCGGTGACGCCCGATCCGCCGTCGCGGTCGCGACCGGGACCCTGGCATCGGAGCCCGCGGTGCTGATGGCATTGTCGGAACATCCCCCGAGCAGGCTTGCTGCAATCACGGCGGTCGCCGCGAGCAGCGAAAACAGGCAGGTCACTTTGCCCTCCGGTGGGATACATGTCAAAACCGGGACAGGTTCAGAAGACCCGGTTGGGCCAAAGTCGCGAGATCGAGCGCGTAGCGTGTCAGATCCCACGGCGGGCCCGGGGCAGTCGCCCATTTTTGATCGCTGTTGAAGCTTTTCTGGCCTTGCGCGACATTGCTGGTGATCAGGAAAAAAATGCCGCTCCATTCCGATTCGAATACCCCGATCGGCTCGCTTCTCATCCCGTTTGCCGGGTCGGCGAGCAGCACCCGCTTTTTCTCGATGCCTTCGAGCACGACAAAATGCCGGTAGCCGCGCACATTCAGCAGCACGATCGCCGGCAGCCGAACCGCTTCGAGCTTGGACAGGGGAGCGCGAAATCCATTCGAATCGAGCCCGTGCCTCTGTAAATAACGTTTAATGTCGAGTAGCGAGAAACCCGATTCGCTGATGACTTTTGGGTTGCCGTTTACGATCATATCTTTAAACACGTCGGCCTCGCTGACCGCCATGCCGTAATTATAACTGAGGAGCGTGGCGAGCGCGGCCGAGCCGCAGGAAAAGTCGTGCTCCTGGGCGATCGTGTTGCGATATTTTTGTTCCTGAAAGCTTTCGACGTTCAGCGACATCGCACCACCGCCGAGCCCGGTGTCGAGGTAGAGCGAACCCGCCTCGGCGCGGAGGGCGGCGGCGCCAGCGAGGAGAGTAATCCCCGATAGCGCCACCGCAACCGCCGAAAGCCGCGACCAGGATCGAGTTGCCATGACGCGTCTGTCTCCTCAACCCCGCGTCGCGTGCTTACTTGGAGACCGTGATATTGATCGTCGTACTGGCTTGCACGACCGAGTTGTTGCCAAAGTTCTGCAATACGGAGGTGATGCCGGCATTGTTGTCGATCGAGTGGTCGTTGCTGATAAAGCCGGTAAGCGGGCTGCCGATCACCGCGTTGCCGCTGCTGGTGCCGGCGCTGGCCGCCGCACCCGCACCAGTGTTGATGGTGATGCCGCGGCCGTGCTCTTTGCCGAGCTCGGCCGCCGGCACCACGTTTCCGGCGAGTGCATCCAGCACCGCCGTCGGTGATCCGGTCAGCACCCCCTTTTCGGCTGCCAAAGCCGAGCCGGTGGCGCCGAAAGTCGCTGCGAGCAGCGACGCGACGGTCCAGGCGACGGATCGTTTCATGATGCAAACCCCGTAGTCTCTCGTTGCCAAGGCGAGGTCCGCACCGCCGAAATTTCGGCGATGCGGACCACTCCAGTCCAGCGCGACTTAGTGCAGCGGACCCGTGACCGTCGGGCTGAACCCGCTCAACCCGCCGCCGCTGCCGCCGACAGAGGAGGTAAGCGCCACCGAGTTGCCCTGGACCGAGCCGGCGCCGCTGTTCAGGTTGGCCTGCAGGATGCCCTGGCCGCCCATCGAGTAGGTCATCGACACGGCGCCGCTGTACCCGCCCGCTCCCTTCGAGACGTACTTGTTGCCGTTGACCGTCGCACTGGTAACCGCGGAACTGGCCCCGGTGGTGATGCTGGTCGTCGGGCTGTAGGTCGTCGTCTGGGTCAAGGTGCCGCTGCCGACCACCGAGTCTTTCAGCGTCGCCATGATGTTGTTGGTGCTGTCAGTGTTGCCGCTGTCTTTGTTGTTGGTGCTGCTGTTGGTGTAGGTGCTGCTCTTCGAGACGGTGCTGGTGCCGTAGTTGTCGTTGTTGCCGACACCGCCCTTGCCGCCATTTATCGTGTTGTTGACCTTGGACCCGTCGGTGGCGGTGGTCCATTCACCGGGGCCGGTCCCGTCGGTGGTGTTGACCCTGCCGCCGTTGGTCGCCGCGTTCGCCCCAGCAGTCACCGACGAGGACTTAGTGCTGGTGTTTGACTTCGAGATGGTGTTGCCGCCGTTGTTGACGTTGATCGCCTTGCCGCCGGTCGTCGCCGCCGCGGTACCACCCGTGCTGCCCGTCGACGTGGCTCCTTGCATCGTCGAGGTCATCGTGCTGATCGCCTTGCTGCCATTATTGGCCGCGGCGCTGCCGGCACCAGAGGAAGTGTTGGTGCTGGTGTTGGTGCTCGTCTTGGTGCTGGTGTTGGTGTTGTAGGAGCCCCTTACGCTGACCCGGCCGCCGTTATTGGCCGCATTGCCGCCAGCGCCAGTCGCGGAGGCGGTGCTGGTGTTGGTCTTGGTGCTGCTCTTGCTGCTGGTCAGCGAGATCGTGTTGTCGGAGTTCTTCTGGCTTACCTTGCCGCCATTGTTGGCTGCGTTCTGACCGCCGCTGACGCTAGTGGTGTTGGTAGTGGTCTTGGTGTTGGTGTTGGTCTTCGTGTTGTTGGAGCCGAGAGTCAGCGTGTTGCCGTTGGCCTGGACCGCGGTGCCGTGCCCGCCGGCATTGACGCCGCTACCGGACGCAGAGCCGCCCTTGGTGACGGTCGTGGTCTTGGTGTTGCCGGAGGCAACCGTGTTGCCGCTGACGTTGGTGGCCTTGCCGCCGTTGGTCGCCGCCGCGCCGGTGCCGCTGTTGGTCGTCGTCGGCGTGCTGGTGCTGCTCTTGCTGATCGTCGTCGTCTTGGTATTGCCGGAGTCCTTGTTGATGGCGGTGCCGCCATTGTTGGCGGACGGGCTGCCGACGCCGCTGGTGCTGCTGTTGCTGGTATTGGTCTTGGTGGTGCTGAGCGACACCGTGTTGCCGTTGTTCTTGGAGACGGCGGTGCTGCCGTTATTGGCGGCCGGGCTGCCGGCGCCGGTCGTGCTCGCCGTATTGGTCTTTGACGTGCTGGTCGTCTTGGTGTTGCCCGAGAGCAGGCTGTTCCCGTTGGCTTGGACCGCGGTGCTGCCCTTGCTGGCGGCGGCGCCGTTGTTGGTGGCGGTGTTGGTCTTGGTGACCGTGGTGGTCTTGTTGGCGTTCAGCGTGTTGCCGTTGGCCTGGACCGCGGTGCTGCCCTTGCTCGCCTGGGCGCCGGAATTGGTCGGCGTGACGGTCGTGGTCGTGGTCTTGTTGGCGGTCAGCGTGTTGCCGTTGGCCTGGACCGCGGTGCTGCCCTTGCTGGCGGTGGCGCCGCTGTTGGTGGTGGTCGGCGTGACCGTCGTGGTCGTGGTCTTGGTGTTGCCGTTACCCTTGCTGACCGACGTGCCGCCGTTGTTGGAGGCCGCACTGCTGGTGCCGGACGCGGTCGCCGTCGGGTTCTTGGTTACGGTCGCGGTCTTGGTGGTGGTCTTGGTGTTGCCCGACACGTTGTTGCCGGAATTTTTGTTTGTGGCGCTACCGCCGGCGCCGCCGGTGCCGCCCGGATTCGTCGTGGTCGCGGCGCCGCCGGTACCGCCGGCGCCACCGGCCGCATTGGCCGTACCCGCCGCCTGCGCCCATGCTCCGCCGGCGCTCAGGGCGAGGACCGCACAAGTTGCTAACAAAAGCTGTTTCATAACGCCTTTCCTCTTCCTTTCCCCGCCCCTGCGGCGGTCGCTGCAACACGCCTGCATGCGCCGGCCTGGACCCCGCGACGGCGCGATCTGCCGCCTGGGGCTCCCCTGCCGGTTCGCATGCCGACCCCTGATGACCAGCAACGCGCATGCCAACAAAATGGCCGCCGCATTTCTGGAAAAATCGAAGCGTTTTCAATAGTCTGGTAACGATTTGTTAACGATGTCCGCGACATCATCGCGAAATGAGACAGTTGCCGCGTCTCACCGCGAGACGGTTGTCGTGTCTGCTGACCCAATGCCGCATCCGCTGCCCGGGCCCGCCGGAATGGGGCGCAAACCGCGATCGGCCGCGCAGCATTGCCCGGCAGCAGCCGGCCGCTCGCCATGGCACCGTGAACCGGGCTCATGTTTCCGCCTCCGGCTCGTTTGGCTGCACCAAATAGTGCTGGCCGAGTTCGATCCGGTTGCGCTCCAGCATGCGGTACAGGGTGGCGCGGGCGACGCCGAGCAGCTGGGCGGCGCGGGTCATGTTGAAATTGCTCTCCTGCAACGCCTGCAGAATGGCTTCGCGCTCGCCGTCGCTGCCGGGCTTTGGCCGGGACGCGATCCGCGGCCGGATCTGCCGCGGCGCCGCTCGCGCCGGCGATGGCGGCTGCATCGCCACCGGGTCGAGCCGCAGATCGGGCACGTCCACCTGCGGCCCGTTGGCCAGCACCACCGCCCGCCGCATCGTCGCGATCAATTCGCGGACATTGCCGGGCCAGGGATAGGCCAGCATCGCCGCCAATGCCGCGGGCGTAAAGCCGTGCAGCTCGCGCCCCAGCTCGTGGCCGATCTGGCGCAGAAAGTAAGTCGCCAGCACCTCGACATCGCCATCGCGCTCGCGCAACGGCGGCAGGTGCAGGCTCAGCACGTTCAAACGGTAATAGAGGTCTTCGCGCAATTTGCCGGCGGCGATCGCCTCGCGCAGCCGCACATTTGTCGCCGCCACGACCCGGACGTCGACCTTGATCGGCTGGCGTCCGCCGACCCGCAAAATTTCCCCCTCCTGCAAAAAGCGCAACAGCAGCCCTTGCAGGTCGATCGGCATGTCGCCGATTTCGTCGAGAAACAGCGTGCCGCGGTGCGCATGCTCGATATGCCCGTGCTTGCGGGCGTTGGCCCCGGTAAACGACCCCTTCTCGTAGCCGAACAATTCCGAGGCGATCAGCGTCGCCGGCACGGCGGCGCAATTGAGCGCGACATAGGGGCCGGACGCCCTGCCCGAGCGTTCATGGATGGCGCGCGCGACCAACTCCTTGCCGGTGCCGCTCTCGCCGGTGATCAGCACCGGGACGTCGCAGGCCGCAAAGCGGCGCACCTGCTCGAACACGTCGAACATGACGGGACTGTTACCGACCATGAAGAGTGTGGGTGCGTCTGCCACCGGCTCACCCGTGGCCTCCGGCGCCGGCGGCACCGGGCTCGCCGGCGCTCGCGCCCATCGCCGCACCTCGCCGTGAAGTTGCATGACCGTTTGGCTGCTGCTCATCAAAGCCCCTATCACCGACTCACGTCATCGGGCGCCGATGGCGCCCGCACCGCTGGCGCGGCGTATTCGCTCAAGGACCGAAGGTAGCGATCTCAAAAAGCCGGGCTGTGATCGACCTCCGAGCGGTAAACCGAAAAATGTGCGATACCCGGTAAGTCAGGCAGTTTCAGGCGGCTGTCATGGTTGCCGACAAGCACTCCGCGTGAAGGCTTCATATAGGTAAGCAAGCTTCGGGCCAACGCCGCTTTTTAACGAAATATCAATGGTATGGCCCCAGTCGCGGGGAGTCGGGAAGCAAAGAAATGTCAATTTCGCCGACGGTCGCCACGGGGCTAAAGACTATCTTTTGCCGCCAAATTATAGTTAAAAAACCGCGTCACACGCGGGGTCTGACCGGTTTTTCAATAGGTTAGAAAAAGACGCCGGTGGTTCGACCGGTACAATTTGTAAAAATTTCCGACAACAAGATGCGTAAAATTTTCCGACAAGGTCCCGGAACTGTTTAATTCTTTCGCGTCGTCGTCGGCCCGCCGGCGCTTTTGCCCGCCGCCACCACCCGCCAGCATATGGCAACGCAGCAGCGCGGCGAACGTGGCTCGGGCTGTTTTCGTTCCTGGTCCGAAGCTCGCTATCGCTATGGATGTCGGCCTCTTTCGGGTTCAGCAATTGCCGCAACTCGCCGAGCCGCGGTTCGTAGGTCATTCAAGGCCGTCGCCAAGCGCAGGCTGTCGGCGGCTTCCTCGACCCGGCCGCTCTCCAGCAATATGCGGCCCAGGGCATGATGGGCGCCGGCATTACGCGGATCGAGCGGGGCCGCTTGCGAAAACGCGGCGAGCGCGGCGGCGGGCCGACCCGCTTCGAGGAGCCTTGCGCCGCGTTAGCGGTGCCGTTCGGCCGCCGCCCGCTGCCACGGCGCCGAATTTTCGCCGCCCGCCGCGGCCGGTAGATCGGGCGCCATCCGGCGAAACTCCTCGGCCGCCCGGTGCAAATTGCTACCTCGGTCAATGCCCCGAAATCGGTCTTGCCGGCGACTCCCTTGCGAATGCCGTCACGCCCGGATGGTCGGCCGCTTCGCGCGACGCGACCGTCTTAGCGCGCCCGCCGGTTGTTGGAGGGCGCATCCCAACCTGGGGGCCTGTCGGTCGGGCGATGAGCCGAGACACAAAATTCGATAAACGCGTGGCTACTATCGTCGCAGCCCCGCGGCGCGACGCTGTCGAGCAGCCGCGCCGGCCACGCCGCGCTCAGGCGCGGCGGCGTCGGAGCAGCGTCAGAGCGGCGAAGGAAGCGAACGCGGCGCCGAGCACAGTCAGCGAACCCGGCTCGGGGGTTATGATAATGTTGGACGGCCCGCAGAGATTGGAGCTGCAGTCAAAGCCCGGGAGATGCGTCTCATCGCTCGTGCTAAAGTTTTCCGCCACGACGCCCCCGTCAATCTCATGTTTCCCCGTCACCGAACCCAACGGATCGAGGATCGACGCCGTCCACACGTTCTCGACGACATCCGTCACCCCGTCTTCGAAATTGACGATGATGTTCGGAAAGTTGCCGATACCCGTTAGACCGGCAGGAAAGACGAGGTGGGTGTTGTCGAGGGTGCCGCTCCCGATGACATTGATCACGGCGTTGCAACGGGTCGCGGGATCGGAGGATGAAAGGCAGCCGGCAAAAGTCAAATTTCCCGCGGTCGTTAGCGCAGACAAATCGATATTGAAGACGGCGGCGTTCGTGGCCGTCACTGTCATGCCGGGGGTGAAGGTGTTTCCGGAGAACATGCTGTTGGGCGACAGCGCAGCGAGGTTGTTCGACAGCGTGGTCAGCGGGTTCCAGATATAGGTCTGGAAGGTTGTCGCATTTTGAGCGGCGGTGCCCGGTGGGAAAGCATATCCGCCCAATACCGATCCCGTCCCCGAGGTGAGGAGCGACCCGCCATTGGTGCCGCCGATATAGGTCACCGAACCCATGACGCTGACATTGGTGCCCGCGAGGACGTTGCCAAAGACATCGACCTCGCCGTAGCCGGTGATGCCCGTCGTTCCCGCGGTCGTGCCCAACACGACGCTCTTTGAGTTGAGCGGCCCTCCGGTGGCAAGCAGACCCTCGGTAGACACGCAACCGCTCGCGAGGCACCCGACCATGACGGGGCCCTGGATGTCGGTCGACGTCGTGAGGTCCTCCTCGGCGATCACGTTGAAGTCGGCGAGCAGCACCGTGGGGGTCACCATCGTGATCGGGATCGTCGCCGCGTCGGCGGTGGCGGCAATCGCTGCCAGCGATGCGGTCGCTGCAAATATGCTCGCGGTCCAGTGGCGCATTGGGGATACCTTACGCATTGATTCAAGGGTTAACCGGCAAATTTCGTGCCAACCGCAGCGCGCTCGGATAACTTTAAAAAGCCGATAACACGTAATATGTTAGCCGTCTAGGATTTTTTACTCAGCTTAATTGAGACGATCGAAGCGTTCACAATGAGACACATGTCGTGTCACTATGGCCGGGGAAAAGGCGCGACCACAAGGTCGCGCCTTTCGCTTTGAGTCTGTCCCCTGCTCGGTCGTCGGCCGGAACCGGCCGCTCTGATCCAGCCGCTACTTCACGGTCACCGTGACCATCGAGGTGGCGGAATCTCCACTCGATCCGGTGCAACTGATCGAATAGGAAGTCGTCACTCTTGGAAATACCAACGCCCAAGCAAACGGTCCAGCTACGTATTTACCTTTATTGCCGACCGTGAACCCGTTCGCGGCGCAGGTCACTGCGTTCGCAGAAGTCCAGATGAGCTTTGATGCTTCGCCCGGGATCACCGTCGTCGTCGGCGAGGCCGCCAACGTTACCGAGACATTATTGACCGACGGCGGCGGCGGAGATGGGGCTGGCGGCGGCGGAGATGGGGCTGGAGTCGGGGCTGGCGGCGGCGGATCGGTCGCAACGGGCACGGTGATCGAGCCGGCGGCACAAGGGGTCAGGCCGGCGCCGTT